>Ga0126336_10000197_pt1 | contig 19725 bp, 39 predicted proteins | sample SidCmetagenome_FD_92530 | JGI IMG/M metagenome (GOLD analysis project Ga0126336, IMG submission 92530) | Coral microbial communities from El Islote,Puerto Morelos, Mexico - Siderastrea C C metagenome | ecosystem: Host-associated > Invertebrates > Cnidaria > Coral | place: El Islote,Puerto... | reverse complement strand
GCATGTGTTTTTGTGGATTATTTTGAATTTTCCCGCGATTGAGCGACCCTGGGCGCGATCTTTACTACAACTACCAGAAACCTTTGCGTGTGTGACGTCATAATGAAAATGGTCTATTGAAGGCCGTTTGACGCAAATGATTAAGTATTTTCTCGTAATGAACAGCAAAAGGTGTAGTAAGGGGCGCCTATATAGCGCTATTGTATCGAAGAGACCCACCCCTCAAGTTTTTGAACCAATCAGAAGCTCCCGCTAGGACCAATTATCACGTGATCACGGTCAAGAGGAAGGGGTCAAAGGTCAAGCCGGAAGTGACGTCATCACTCACCGGAATTGAGTGGAAACGAGGAGGTCACGTGTTTTTTGGTGGAAAACCGCTGACCAGTGGTGAAGAAAGGGATCACGGGCTCAGAAAAACAACAACACAACAGAGTATCAACCAAAACAAAGTTTAATGTCATAACAACATCTTTTAATAGCTCTACTGTACAACACTGTGTTTTATTGTTTGAGCTGATTGGTAAAGGCTTCTTCTTCTTTTTTGTCTTCAGCGAGAATATTTTTCATTTGACTGGTAATTTTGTCCAAGTTTTTTCCAGCACGCTTTTTCTCAGTTCATTGACTTTACGTCGTCGTTCTTGTCTTTTTTCCAGAATTTCTTCAAAGTACTTGTTTTTGTCTGCAGACTGGTAGACGCGTCCTGCTAGTTCCAAGGGGTAAACAATGACATTGGTTTTGTCGATGACAGCTAAATTGTCCAGGTCTTTTAGGAGGGCTTGCTTGAGTTGATCATGTTCAGCTTTTTGCATGATTCCTATGGCTTCTTTTTTAATGTCTTGTTTGTAGTGTTCTGCAATGTCTTCGAGATCATAGCCTTCACTCAGTCCTCGTTTTACGCGTTCAGGGAAATGAAATCGTTGAAGTTAAGGTCTTTGCAATAAGCCATGGTTCTTGCGGCGGCTGCGTTCTTGACGAAGAAGTTGAAGAGAATGAAGATGAGCTTTGAGTTGTTGTCTTTTTATTTCAAAGGGTGTGATGTGATTGGTGTGATCATCAATGAGAGGTGTCTCTTGCATGATTGACATTTGTTTGTCATAAACGTAGATGTAGGTGATGACGTGTTCTTGAAAATGTACTTTTACTTTAGGAGTGGTTTCCATATTTCATAGAGTTTCATTTTCAAGTCTTGTAGTTCTTTTTGTAGACTTTAATGAAGGTCTTCTTTAAACGTTTTGATGATGTGCTCCATCTCTTGTTTAAACGTTTCATTGATTTCGTCTAGTGTCATGGCATTGGTTGAATTGGTTGCCATGTTATTGGTTAGATTAGTCGCCATGTTCTTGAATGTAAGGGTAGAGTTCGCTGTTTTTATCAATGATGTTTTCTAATGAGGGGGTGGTTTGGAAGAGACGTTTCACTTCAGCCAGACTGTCTTGATTATATGCGATGATCTTCATATAATTCTATCTTTATCCGCAGTTCAAATATATGAATTTCATATATTAATGTTCATTTATTCTCCATCTACGGGATAAATACGAACTCTCAATTGACCAGCTCCCTGTTGGCTTGATAGCTCAGTTGGTTAGAGCGCTGCACCGGTATCGCAGAGGCCATGGGTTCGATTCCCGTTCAAGCCTGAATTTTTTCAGGTTTCTTCTTTTCAACCGCTTAGGTCAAAACACCTTCACTACGATGATCTTCGTATAATTCTATCTTTATCCGCAGTTCAAATATATGAATTTCATATATTAATGTTCAATAATGATCAAGTTGGGTTTCGTACCAGGTGCGATGATTTATGTCATAGAAGTAGACTTTTTTCTTTTCATCGATGGCTAATTGAACTGTCCATCCTGTTCCACCTTGAACACGCTGTCGGTCAAATGCATGATATTTGTAAATTTCGCGTGATGGAGTAAAGTGTTCACCACCGGTACCGTAAAAATATCCAAAGGCATACACTGCTTGCACGTTTTTGATGATGTGATAATTGCGTTGTAGGAGACGACGTTCGAATGAGTTTCGACAGACCATGAGTTTGTTGATTCTTTGGGAGGCTTGTTGTAAGTGTGGCTCGGCTTCGTCTAGTTCTTGTTGAGTGAGTGGGGTGAGAAATTTACTTCGACTGTGTCCGGGTGGTATGATGATGTGCCTGTGCATGCCATGTTCTTTGGCGCATTGTTCTACGTATTCGTCGATACCAATAGCACCTCCGCTGTAGATGTGGTAGTCGCTTGTAGGCATGATGAAGTAATGAGAGTAACGGTGTGTTACTCTTGTTTTTGTAGCCGATGAGAGCAGGTTGTGTAGAGTTCAATTTGTTTGTCTTTTTCAAAAGTAGATCGGCAGGTGTCACACCATAGTTGTTGTTCAAGTTGAAGATGAGTTTGATTAAGTTGTTGATATTTTGATTTCCAGTAGTGTACTTTGTCTTGTGGTTGATCAATTTTATGACTGCCTGCTTGGGTAAAGGTGATTAAAGTAAGTAGGTCCATGTACGGCGATTTCGTGTTGGAAAGTAGATAGCGTTAATCCATTGTTGATCGGTGGCTCCACCTTTTTGTGTTCGTTTTCGACGTCGCCGTCTTCGACGTTGTGTCACTTTAACTCGTTGACGTCTAGCCATGTTGTGTGGGTTTTTTGACGAATGTTTTTAGATGTGCGCGTCTTTTTACAGGGTTTTGAAGAGGACTTTGTAGAGGACTTTGTAGAGTCCGTGCCAAAACGCCACTTGCGTTTTCCACTTCCTGGTTCTGGCATGGTGATATGGGTGAGATCGAATTGTAATGTGTCGTCTACTTCAAAATTTTCATTGGAGTTGAGCATTTTGGAGATTTGATCCAAAATCCGACGGGCGCCTGACAGCGGGGCTCGCCAATCGCCGACAGTAACATTGGCGGAGGTATGCGCTGATTGTAAACGATTAGAACTCAGGTAAATTTGAATCCGGTCGTGGTCAGGAATTCTACTTGTCAAATCTTCAATGGCGTCCGCTAACCCTTCTTCAAAGGCGCGCACAATGTTTTGATGTCCTTGTGGAAAGGTGTCGGGTGGATTTTCCACTCTCAAATGATAGGAACGACGTGTAATCCCATATCGACGCGTTGCACGCTCTCGAGAATTGTTGTAAATTAAAACGGTAATGTCTTTGCCGTCCAATCGCACCACCTTGTTGTTCTTCCCATTCATTCATGTACTCATTCAGTTCTTCATCGGATTCCGTGATCGGTTCCATGATGATAATAATAATAATAAATGAAACTTTTTTTTCCTTGTTACGATTTAAAAAGATTTTTTAGTGTTCATTGGAAGGTCCCCACCATTGTTTTTGACATTGGTTTGATTGACGCCATTGGACGTTGTCACTTATCCATTGTCTCACTTGACGTTTGTAGGTTTGATTTCTCATCAAAGGCACGGCGAAAGAACTGTAACCTTCAGGAGGTGGTGGCGGAGCCAAATGTTCTCGATCACACTTGTCGCAATCCACGTATTTTTTAGACATGAAATATTTTTCCAAGGAGAACAAGGAGAAACAGAGAACACACGAAAGTAATACTGTAGATCACACTCACCAGAAAGATGTAGAATAAACAACTCATGATGCTTGGGAAAATCAAGATGCTTGAAAGGGTCTCTTTGCTCTGATTATATACTTTTTGGGTTGTATCCCATCATGCTTAGGGAATGTATCCCATCATGCTTTGATACTGGGGGATAGGGGGTATCCCCCCTTCTGAAGGGTGGGTCACGTGGGGTGAGTCACGTGATAAGGGATCTTTTTCTATATAAAGAGCCGTGCGAGAAGGGGGAGTGTGACAGTTTTTCATGGAGCCAGTCAATGAAAAGAATGAGTTACCTCTGTTACCACCATTGCGTGGCAATGGAGCCACCGGGCAACCATATGTCCCTGTCGAGCCTGAGCAAACGCTCATGGCATACTTAGACGATCATCCTGATCCACAACTACAAATGCAATCTGGTCTGACGCGCTTTTCCTTTGTGGACAAAGAAAATGCTTTGTACATGCTAGACTTTGTACCCAAGATTCTCCACAACAAGGAGAACTGGACAAAGTCACGACGTACCTGGCTCAAAATTGAGAAAGTCCAAGCTTGGAACATCTACCACCTTCTTCAGTTTGTCTGGTCCGATATGTTCAACAAAAACTACGCCTTGCCGTGCGGGCTGAGTCACGACGAACTGACGGAACTCATTGATCTTTGTGAGTACGCAGATACCTTCAAACGCCATTTTTCGTCGAGGCGTCGCGAACGTTTTAAGGATATGCTGGAACAATTGGACTTCTTTCAACGCTCTGCAAAGTCCATGAAGCTTTTCTGTTGAAGAAAGCCATTGAGAAGAAGGAAGAGGAACTGAAACGGGCGCTGGAAGAGAAGGCACGCGAACGCAACTGGTTGCAATGGAAGCAGTTAGATGAATACTATAAACAACAATGAGAAAATATTTACATTAAACAGTGTTTGTGTTTTTTTTTACTTGGTTGTGTCTTTTCTTTGTTTCCTTTTGTTCTTGGGTTTCAAGGGTTTGTCGGCCCACTGAAAGAAAGAGCATTGATCCTCTCGTTTTTCTTTGCATACAAAATAAGGGCAGTCGGGGTTGTCTTTGGATTTGCTCACTTTCAGCATCACGGGTTCCTCACAGTCACAGATGAGATTGGGTCCCTTGAGATAATCAGGATGAATCTTTTCTGAAATGAATTTGAGATAAGAAGTCAATTTATCTTGATGACAGAAAAGTCCACATTTCTTTTCTTGACACTTGATATAAGTTTCTCCACTGGTTTCGGCTTGAAAACACGTCAGCCCCGTTTGATGTAATGGACAAAGAACCACTTGAAATGTTTGTTCCATGGGTGTTAGATCCACTTGATAAGTGGTAGTGGCGGGTTCCAAGAGTTTGAGAATGTCCTTCCCATTAAAGAGATCCTCCAATTATTCACAGATGCTGGGGGTGGTTGTTGTTGTTGTTGTGCTGGTGGCGGGGGTGGAGGCGGTGCTTGTACTGGTGAAGATGGTGGCAGTGGTACTGGTGGAAGTGATTTTAAAGTAGGTCCTTTTGCTTTTTTCACTTTTTTTTTCTGCGGGAGCAGGTGGTAGAGAGTTCACCATGTCTTCCATTTTTTGTAAAGGTCTCTTGGTGGCCATGCTTGCTTGCTTGCTGGGACGAAGAGAGAGAACGAAAATGAAAGCAACGTGAAATTATATAGGGAGAGACATGTCCATCATGTATGACGTGACCTTTGGCATGATTGGTTGATGAGGATCACCTCATGAAGGGAACCAATCAACGTTCAGGTCCATCTACCACGTTAATGCTAACCCATTCACTTTGACGTAAGCCTTCACGTGTCCAACCAAAGATTTCACCCACGTCTTCATGTGACAAACCCAAGAGTTCATAGGTGAAAATGCAACTTTGCCGTCGAAAAGAGACAATTTCTTCCAAAATTTGCTCTGTCACGATGTCTGCACTGGTGATTTGGGTGATGAATTTGATGTCGTCAGGTTGCCAGCACGGGATGTCCATATGATATTTGGTCAATAAATTGTACCACGCTTGATAAACCAGATCCAAGGCTAAATGGCGCAATCCTTCTTTGATGGGCCAGATCAGGTTGCACGCGTGAATTAAAACTTCTTCACTGTAAATGGGTTGTACGGGCGGTTCAAGGTTTTGAACGTGATGATGGATATATTTGAGGATGGCTACGACCCATAATCGTTTCCATTGACAGTCCATCAGCTGCTGATAGAAATAATTGTTGAAATCAATGCTTCCACTACCAGTAAAGGGTGATTCCATGTCTTTTCTTGGTTTGGGTTTTTGGTTTTTACTTTCACCAAAGACGCGAGTCCAAGCACGTTGACGTCTATTGGAAGTAGGAAAAAGCGAGCTTAAATCCATTTATAAAATGAAACATGGTGTAGGTAACATCCAGTATATATAAGATGGTGAGCTGTCAATCAAGAAAAGGCTATATAAATCAAACCCTGTTCTTATGGAAATGTATATTCATCATTGCGTTCACACGTTTATCCAAAGAGTGTCTTTGGCGTCTGGTGATGCTTGGGTATGGTATTTCCGCAGATCGATTTGATGATTTGGAAAGAAATGCCGATCCCAGACAAATTTTATTCGATCTTGTAGAACAAAAAAAAATGATTCGTTTACACCTTATTTTATTGCTTACATGGAAGGCATGCGACATTATCTCTCGGCTCAAGAGTATCAAGAACTACGTCAATGGGTATTTAACACCATGAGTCATGTCATTCCATTTTATAAAACGTTGATTTCCATGTTGGTGGGTATGTCGGCACGTTGTGTTTTTGATCAACTTTGGAAATATGGGCAATAGACGACAACGTTTGGAACGTAGAGTGCTCAAGGCGTATTACGATCCTGGAAGTTATGGTGGACTACAACGTTTGCAAAAAGCCACAGGCGCCCCAATTAAAACCCTACGATATATCTTACAGAAAAATTTAGCGTACACGTTGCATAAACCTGTATGACGAAAATTCACCACCAGTCCTTCCGTGGCTCAGAGTATGGGTCATCAATGGGTGGCTGATTTAGTGGACATGCAAAAATTAAGTTGATGGAATCGTGGAAACAAGTATTTGTTAACGGTCATTGATGTTTTATCGAAATATGCTTGGGCTGTTCCCATCAGGAAGAAAACAGGCGCGGAAATGATTCGAGCGTTTACCAAAATTTTACGAGGGAAACGGAAACTCGTGCAATAGCAAACGGACAAAGGGACCGAATTTACCAATTGTCCATTTCAAGCTTATTTGCAAGACAAAAACATTCGCCATTTTAGTACGGAAGGAGATACCAATGCGGCGACCGTGGAACATGTATCGAGCGCATGTATCGTGCTTTTACCGCCGACAATTCTTATGAATATGTATCTTTATTATCCGATTTGATCCAGAGTTATAATAACAGCGTACATCGTTCTATTGGCATGGCCACCGGTGAAGTGTCTCTGAAGAACGATGCCAAAGTGTGGAAACGATTATACGGACCTAAAAAAGGTCTAAAAAAACGTGGGTTTCGTTTTAAAGTGGGTGATTGGGTTTGACTGAATAAAGCCCGTCGTACCTTTAAAAAGGGGTATTTACCAGGATGGACCGAAGAAACGTTTCGCATTCGTGCCAGACAACGTCACGGTACGATCCCCGTCTATAAATTAAAGGAATGCGACGGTACGTGGGTAGATGGAACGTTTTACGGACCTGAATTGCAGAAAGTGAACGTGGCTGAAGACGATTTTTTTCGCGTGGAAAAAAATCTTAAAACGACGTGGACAACAAGTTTACGTTCAGTGGAAAGGTTGGCCAAGCAAGTACAACAGTTGGATTGACAAGAGTGCTTTGGTCTCGATTGGACCCTCCAAAAAATGAGTTTTTACGTGTTGTTACCAAGCAATAGAAGCTTGAATGTGTTTACTGGAAATCATAGTAGCTCCTATACAAATCATTTACCGCGTCGATTGGAGTTTCATGAAAGTGATTGGGAAGTGGGATTGGCCTCCATTTCGTTATCCGATTCCCAAGTGTATACAGATTCTACCAAACTGGGTATACTTATCCTAGAAGAAAGATACGACAGGAGCCGTCCTAGAGTGACAGCCAATGAATTGTTACAAGGACGACCTATCACCGATGGCGTTTCCATGGTGAATAAACTCATTGACATGATACAATTTCAATATTTTTATTTACTACGGAGTAATGTCCATATGGAAGATGCCAATGGATTACGCCAACAATGGCTTTTTCATTGGGTACAACGCGGCAATGAACGTGTCTTGATGATGGCTGCTTCTGAAATTGATCATAACTTTGAATCAGAAAATAAACATTATCTACCATTTAATATTACGTTTGCCAAAAATTTTAAAATGATTAAAGAGATCAACGCTGATTTAATATCGCCCGATGAGAAGATAAAAGAAAAAAAACTCTTAAACATTATTATACAGATGGTCATGGCGTGGAACATTTTTTGGAATTGGATTATGGATTGAGTCAAGCTTACAAAGAACCCAAAGGATCCAACCTAAAAGGAAGAACTTTGACCGACAGTCGATCTTGGTGGGAAGTGACCTATGATCCTATCGAATGGCCGGAACCTCATTTGGTGTTATGGCCTGATTGTAGTTGGATGTGGATTGGTATTGAACAACATTTTCGTCAATTGTTTGGATCCCCAAGTCGTACGTTGTACGTGTATACGGATGCAGGTCAATCTCAAATTGTGGGCGATGGTACCACTGATTTATTGGTTCCCAATGGATACAAGATGAAATGTCACATTTGTCAAGTGGATCTACATCCTACTTTGTTTTAATCTATCAAGAGACGTCGTATGACCCAGCCCGTGCTCTATCCGACCGTGCCCTCTGAGATTCGTGTCCATCACATGAGCAGTGAAACCTTGTTTGATGAATTTTCAAGGGACATATTCCAGACCGAGTGGTGGTGGGTTTGCTAGATCCAAACCAATTCAATGGCACCAAAACTACATCCCCTTTTGAATTTTCAAAAACGAGGTGTGATAGATATAAAACAATATATCAACGGTGAAGAACAACCTTACGAAAGTTTGGAATTAATAGGGTACACCCATGATCATGACATGGTAGGATATCACGGTTTGATGAACGCTAGTTGTATTCAGCAAAGAAATAAAGGATGTATGATCAAGCCACATCATTGGGGCCATTTGGGTATTGATTTGGCAACGACTGTTACCCAGGCTAAAGGTGAACCCAGTAACGGATTGTGTACTTTGTTCATGTTTGACAATATTGCTTCGGGATGTGCTGATAGCGCTGACACTCTGAATCCCCGAAAAAGAGGCAACTGCCGTCTTCGTTTTCGTTTAAATCAATCTCAAAGTTTAAAAGTGCTATTTACGGGGAATTTGAAAACACCCTTCGAATTGAAGAGAACGGAGTTGTGATTTATCCCATTTACAAGGAGTAGACGTGGGGTACGTGGCTTTTACCACCACTCAATTAAATTATTTGGCTCGACAAGATGAAATGTTGGCTCCCATCTTTGTGGGAGTGTTTGCGGCCGATGAACTTCCTTCGAATCCCAAGAAACGTCTTCCACAAGCTTACATTGTGAATACGGATCCACGTACCAAACCCGGAACCCACTGGATTGCCATTTACACCGAACGTGGACAATGTGAACTCATGGACAGTTATGGCATACCCTATCATTGGTATCAATCGCCATTTCAACATTGGATCGATACCCATTGGGAAAAGGTACGGAGTAATGCCATGAAATTACAAACGATTCAATCCAACAGTTGTGGACAATCTGCTTTGATGTATTTAAAATATAAAGCGCGTGGGAAATCTATGGAAGATTTTCAAAATCAATTTCAGGCATACGATTATGTTTATAATGATCATAAGATAGAGCAAATTATCAAACGTGTTATTGTGAATGAATTGTTCTATCCTTCTCATCGTTTAGACAAAGATCAAACCAACGAGCATTCTTTATAAAAAGGCTCCTTTTTAAAAAAAATAAACTTTAATACCATCATGTATCCATGTGTTTACCCTTTTTATTTTGTGAATCCCAGTAGCATTCTCATTGTAGGGCCGTCAGGATGTGGCAAGACCGTCTTTGTGGAAAAACTATTGAAAGAACGAGGTCACTTATTTCCTAACGTCCCTCCGTACGTGCATTACTGTTATGGTATCTGGGAGGACAAATACCATGATTTTAAAAAAAACAAGGGATCTCAATACATCAAGGCATTCCCTCCAGTCAAGACTTAACACAATGGTATCAACGTTCCCATGGCGGTCTTTAAATTTTGGATGATCTCATGGACGAAGGCGGAAACGATAAACGAGTCTTACCAAAGATTCCCATCATCGTAATGTCACGGTCCTCTATCTTTGTCAAGACATGTTTCCTAACGGAAAATATGACAAGACCATTTCCAGAAATGCGCATTACATTGTGGCGTTTAAAAATCCACGCGATCAATTAGGGGTACGAAATTTAGCATTACAATGTTTTCCTAAACAATGGTCTCCGGTTCTCGATGGCTACGAAGCAGCCACCACTCGCCCGTACGGTTATCTCCTCTTTGATTTACATCCCAGTTCCAACGACCGCGAACGTTTAAAAGGAAACCTGCTTCGAACAGAAGGCTACACTTAGGCATTTATCAAACATGAACGTGGAAGACGATTACGCTTATTCTCCCGCCGGAGTGGGAGATGCATCTGGATCATCTGATGCGTCTAAAGCAGCTAGAGGCCAAGACAATTTAAAAAGAAGATCACGATCCTCGAGTGAAGCCTCGGGATTAGGACAACCCCCTGCTCGCAGTGCTGCGATGGCAGGGGATTTACGCCGTGGCATGCCATAAGCTGAAGACGTGGCAGACGAAGTGCAACAATCCATCTTGGACCCAGATGCTTTGTTAGATGTCCCTGGACCCTCTGATTCCCCACCTCCGTTTGTACCACCCGCTGTGGAGTGGAGCCAGTTCTATTTCAATTCAAAACGATCGACAATTTACGAGAAGCCGGTGGACGTCCAAAACAAATTGCTAAAGTCACTCATTCCAATACCATTACAACCTCGTATAAAAACGGACGACCACCCGAGGTGGAAAGCAGTTCACAATCCTTTGCCATTTAGATAGAGAGAAAAAAAATGGAAGCTCCTAGATCATGTGCGCCTATGATTCCTCTCACATGCGCTCTTCAAGAACTTCATTTGTTACGTGAACAAGAAGAAAGAGAAAGAAGAAGAAGACAAACACCAAGAATCACCTTAGGAACCGTGGTCATTGTGTATAAAAGCGGACGACAACCCATCCCCATATATCAACACTAAAAAAAATGCTACGAAGAACAAGACGAACTCAACGTCGCTGCCGTGCTCCACGATGTCGTATCCCAGGTCAATATGGAGGAGCTTTACCTTTACTGGTTCGAGCTGGATTAGCCTTGGGAAAAACAGCTGCCTTACCCGGGGCTAAATACGGTATAAAAAAAGCTGATTAAACGTATTCGTAAAAGAAGAAGAAGATAGAAAAAAGATGCAACGTTTTCGTCGTAATAAACCTTTTTTACATGCCATTTTACGAAAGGCTAAAACCAAAGAACGTCAAGATCTTTTACAACATGCCAATGCGGATCAGATCAATGCCATCAGTGAACTGGTACTCAATTTACTCAAACAAAACATTCCTATGTCCAAAAGCCTGATTGGTCCATTACGACCTTATCGTCAACCTTTACGGAACGTGGCCAAGATGCATATGGTACCCGAAGAAGATGTACGATTAATCAGTTGGTATAAAAACAACTTGACAGACAATCCTATTTTACATGCGACGGCACAATTAGGAGCTCAACAACATAGTTTACTCAGAGAACCAGACATTCCACCTGCCGTGAAAAAATCCATGATTCAACAAATCGAACCACCTTATCATAAGTATACAGCTTGTTTACGAAAAGGTGACATAGGGGAAGAACACGATGATATCTTGCCTTCCACGCAACAACAACAAGACCAAGACGACGACGAGCCAGAAAAAGCCATAAAAACCCCTCCAGCACCTTCACGTCCAACCAAAAAAAGAAAAACATCTTTAGCCAAACAACGTTTACAACCTGCTTTAGGATGGGAAGATTGGGAACCAAGCGGAAAGCGTCCACGTCGATCCGTCACCACCGCAGCCAAGCCAAAAGGAGGAGGAGGAGGAAGGGGAAAAAAGGCAACAACAAGGGCAAGGATTGAATGTGATTGGAACTTTATAAAAATTGAACCCACCCGAATTGCATTGGCCTGGTTATCAATATTTGGGTCCTTTTACCAAATTAGAAAAACGTTTAAAGTGAGGGGATCCCGGCATCAATCGTTTGGACAAGATCGCCAAACAACATGACGTTGACTATGCCAAAGCCAAAACCAAACAAGATAATTGGAAAGCGGATCGTTAAATGGTACGAACCATTGACAAGTTACCTGGCAAGAAAAAATTTCCTGAGCGCGTGGCACGCAACGTCATTCAAGCCAAACAACGTTTAAAATTGTAAAATGTAGCACTGAGTGCCCCTTTTTATTATGTAAATAAAAAACATTGTTACAACACTGTATGCTTATTTTTATTATTACCCCGCCGTCAGGACGGGGTCTAGTAATACCCATTTTTTTCCGTGGTTTTTTTTTGGTGGTCACTTGCCCCAGACCTCCGGTTTTCCCTCGGCCAAACAAATAATCGTCGTGTCTTTCGCTACACAGGCAAGGGCTTTTATCTTGAGTGACCGTAGCATATTTTACACCCGGGGGGGGGAGAACAACGGCGGGGTCTAATGCCCCTGGGGCTTTTCTTGTTTTATATATGAAATCAAACCCACTCAAAAAGGAAACCAAGTGGGAATAAGCTAAATGACCCTATCATTCTTACCACCCCCCCATTCAAAGAGGAAAACCAAATGGGAATGAGCTAAACAACCCCATAAAATTGATGTTTGTTCGAAAAAAGGGAGCACTTACGACCATGGAGATGAAAGAAAAAACACTACCCTTACCAAAAACGAACCTGTGTAAAATCCCTGGGGTCAACCCGCACAAGATCAAATCTCCAAACGAAAACTTCTAAGTGGATGAAGAAGATACAAAAATTCAGCAGAAATTTCAAGGAATCGTTTCGGTTCGATGACTCGTTTCATGTGGAAATATCCATTGTAAAACTACCCTCGCAAGTTGTACGTGAACGTTAACGAATCCATGCCCGAAGGAACTAAAATCAAGTATGTGGATTTATCCCAGAAACGTGGTTACGTACCAGATTGCGGTGATAAGTGCCGAACATGGTTTCCAAGACGCAGCCCACCGCCAGGCAGTGGAAGACAAACATGGAGAAATAACTAACCCTCGGGTAGCAGTCACCCTGACAGTTTGAAAAGATGAAACCTCCTGGCAAGCTTATGGAATTGACATTTTCAACTGTATTTCACTTCCTGGAATTGCAATGAGGTTTGAAATGCAGTTTCTTAACCCCCCCCTCACAAAAAAAGGATTCGACCGCAACATTTGTAAAAGCGTGATTGAAGAGATCAATGGTACGGAATTTAAGAAAAAACACTAAAAAACTAAAAACTAAACTAAAAAACTAAACTAAAAAAATCAGTTCCATCCATGGAATGGCATAACGAGGCATTGAAGAAGCATTTCCAATGTTAGTTTGCCTGCTAGAACATTATCCCACAGCAGGAACATCAACAACAGAAACAGCAACAACAGCAACAACAGCAGAACACTGTCATAGAGGAACAACTGATAACTTCTTCACAAGAGGTCCACAGGAGAATGAAGACATCCAACAAAGTCTTGTATGGATTAAATTATAAAAAACTATAATAGGTTCTCATACGTGGAATCACTTGTTGCTTGGTGTAGCCCAGAAAACACGAGCCTTTTCTATTAGGTTCATACAAGTCTTTAAGTTCTCCCCAGAATCGTACTTTCCATTGATATCCATCATCACGAGCACCAAACCAAATGGTATTGTCTTTCCACACATCTTTCACTTCTTGTACAAAAACTTTATCTTCTTTCCAAAAGTCGGCACATACCACCTCCACTGCACACACTGGTATCACTTGTCGACAATGAGGGCAATTGCTATGGTGTGACGATGTATTTTCCATTCATTGACACAATTCACATGGCATGGTTTCTTGCAACATCCCGAGACGGTACGGTCTTGAACTTCTCCAAAGCAAATCACACATTCTTCTTTGATCTTTTGAAGATTTCAAGCTATTTCGTTATCAAGGTCCCGCCTCTGTGATTTTACTTGATGGTCCAAACTGAGCCAGCATCGTTTCTTTTATACATTTTTCTAAGATACCACGTTATACCCCACGTGACAGCCCCACACGCGGCCTATCATTCAAAAGGGGGGATACCCCCCCTATCCCCCTGGTACCTAAGCATGATGGGATACATCACCTAAGCATTATGGGATACAACCCAAAAAAGTATATAAAGAGCACCGTCACTTCACTTCCCCGCACAGTTTCAAACTCTGCACGTCAAGTGAAACAAAAAAAAGAATGGCAACAAGACAGAGTAAACGGTTGCGAGGAGAAGAACCTGACATTCCCGCATCCTTCACCTGTTTCGTGTGTCAAGACACAGAGTTTACTTGTGCCAATTCCGTTGAACGTCTGTCATGCTGTCGCAACTTTGTGCACAAACGTTGTCAACGTCGATGGATGTCTCGTCCTAATCAACCCACTTGCGGTTTATGCCGACAACCCATTCAACAAAGTCAACCTCGAACAAGAGTTGATGTTCTGCGTGTACCTGTGACAGCCATGACAAGACATCATTGATCGCCTTAATCAATTCGGATGACTCGCAACAACACATCGAAGCGGTAAGCTATCTTTTTTATTAGTTTCAGTGTACTGAAAAAAAGAAAAAACTCATTTTTTTATTCTTTCTTTTTCAGTGCACTGATGGAGAAATAAGAGTATTACGGTCCTACTATCGCGCATTTCACACCATCATGGAAGGATCTATCATTATCATTATTGGAAGAAACTACTTTCAATCCATCATTTTGAAAATCACGTGAAACACAGAACTACCAAGACACATTGCTAGAGTTAGTTATTACCAATCAGAAGAAGATCAAGAAGGCACTTTCATCTTATTAATTGACCGACCGTCAACCCATCATGGTATTATTATGCGGCGAAGTAGAGACGTGGATCTTCTTTCCTTTCTTCAAGGATAACCCCTTTTTTCTCTTCAAAAATTTCAGAGAAACGTTGAATACTGGACAGATTGGTCAACTGGATCACGAATCGACAACCTCACCTCCTTCTTTCAACGTGTGAAATACGCTATAGAAATTATAGAAGAATGGCTTCTTTACATTACCGTACACTTTCATGGAGAACAACCGAATGGACAACGTCACATACAAAATAATCTAAACGAACTTCTCCAATTATTTCTTCCATCTCATTTATATCATTTAACTTTCATGTATCGTTACGAACCACCTTATGGTTATTTATTTCACGCTTTCAATCATCGGCAAATATACTTTATTGATGGACAATATTTTCAATCAACATGGAGCAACGCGGAACAACGCGGAACAATCATTTTCTCATAATTTTTTCTCATACCTTTTTTCAGATATTGCCTCATGATACCAATGATTTTCAACATGCAAGTACCATACAATCCCTTCGCACCTTTCTGCAACTCATCGTTGATTTATACCATAACAGGACACTACAACATCTCCACATCCAAATTTGCGTACGAAATTGTTACGAACATATTGAATATGATCCTTCCATGATATTAGAGTTTATTCTTTATCTTTTTCCAATAAGTCCTACCCTTCAACATGTATTCATTCATTCGGTTATGACCTTTCGTACACACCTTGCACAAGTCATATTTAACAATGCTTTAAACTCTATTCGGTACCACTTTATTCCTTCAAGATACATTTACAGCTTTACCTTTCCTACTCAACATGTTGAATTACATATATCATTTTATAACGTCACATCCAATTATGAACCTTCTCCTGCCATCAGATTATAATGCCGAACATTGAATATCATGCCAGCAACAATGGATATAACTGGATGACAAGAGAACGTGCTTACCCATTTACCCAAGATCTCATCTCCATGTTACTATGTGCTACCTTCATTCTATTAAGAGCAGGAGAACAACACATGCAACGAATGGAAATCATTATCAGCTTTGCCTTGTATGGATGTTATCACGATATCATGATATCAAAAATATTGTTCATTTTTTACGATTTCCACATCACTGCTACAGCTTCAAACATTTAATTACCTATCCCTTTTCACATCCAACAAGAAATGGAGAACTCAGACATTTAGCATGTAGAGTCTATGACGATATACGAGGCATCATACATCATGTCTATTATCGTCGAAATACATTAGGACATTGGGATTATGAATCCTATCGACATGATGATCCTATTAGACCAATACAGATACATGGAAACTATTCCTCCTACTGATTCCTACTTATTATTATTCTTCCAGCACATTTTGAATCGTTGGACAGATGATGACATTCATTATCTTATTGAAAACATTATTGATGTACTTTCTTCCTTTGATGATGAAGAATGGGATAACATTGAACTCTTCTTCATGTTTGACATCACAGGATGTGAATTTCTAGAACAATTCGTTCATTGTCAACCTGGTGATCTTCTTCAATGTTTCTTACCACCATCGAGTTTTGTTTTACAATAGCAATATCACATCGATGAAAACTACCCTTTACAATATCGATTAAACGAAGTACACATTACCATTTGTTAATTTTTTCATTTTTTTCAGAACGTCTTTCGTAGATGGAGATTACAAGACATTTACTATATCTTGGACCATCTATTAACCTGTTATATAGCACATTATCATTCTTTATATTTACATATTCACATAAGTTTTATCATAGCAGGTAGTCACAGATTACGATTATTTACTTACGAAAATCTTGTTAAACTTATACGTTGCACATTACCTTATAATCAATTTTCTATATTTTATGCCGTTCAATATAAAGTGAATGATATGTTCATTTACATTACTCAATCGTTTCCATATGAATTATTCTCATTCATTTCCTCATGAACTTCTTTTTAAACTGTTTTTTCTTTTTTCTCACAGAATTTTCAAAGATGGAGATTGGATGACATTGAATTCATCATGAATCATATACTCGAAGAAACGACTTCATTCAATCCTTTTCCCGCTTCTTCCATGTTTGAAAATGAACGATGTGAAATTGATTATTTCAAAATAGATGTTTTCATCCTAGGATGTAGATGTCATAGTCAACCATTTTTCATAGTTCAACGAGAGATAAAAGAAATCGTTTCATTTCTATTACTCGAAAGTAATGAAGACGAATATTTTGATGCGGATCCAACCTATTACAACGTTGAAGTTAATTACGAATGTGTTGATTACCCTGTTTGGTTTACAATTAGTTTCTATCATTATGATCATTCGATATATAATCATCATTTTTATCACGTATATGATGTTCAAACCAGCGTTATTACAGAACGTGTTATGCGAGAATAAAAAAGTATAAAACGAAACATACAGGTGTGGGTCTTTATTCATTGTACGTCATGAGTTTCTATCTCACACTCACCAGTGATCAAGCCACTGGGCCTGCCCAAAAATCTACAGCTAAACTACCCCATTTACATCAGTTGTGGAAGATGATTGGGAAGCCGCTCTCGTTCATATCTCACATCCACCATTCAATCAACAACAACAACAACAATCTAAACAAAACTGGACCGAAGAAGATAGCAAAAAATACTGGATGAAAACAGATATAAAATTTATGCCAAAACGAACCGAGGGGACTCCGCTCGGTAAAATCCCAAAACAAATCAGTTTATCACCAGGTTACTACAACAACCTGAAAGAAGCATGGATTGCTATTGCTTATGAAATCGAAAAACACCACATGGAAGTCATGATGACAATATCAAGAATGGATATAGATGATGCAAAGAAACGTAAACAACTTGCAGATGCCAACCTTTCTCAACCCTACATCAAAATATCCAATGCTAACATTGCAGAAGAATTAGACTCTCTATACATACTCATTCCACCCAACCTATCTTTTGAAATGGAATGGAAAATGGCCGGCTTATTAGGAGCTCGTCAAAGATGGAACGCAACTCATCGAACAAGAAAACAATTATCTCGTGAAAAATATCGTCGATTATGATGACAGGCACAGATGGACACCAACCGTTGGACCTAAAGACAAATATCCACCCCAAGGCATGGTATCGGTCTCCTTCACCCATCCAGATTTCTACTACTATTTATTCTTAGGACCCAATCTAAGTAAAAAACCTTTTCCATCCACCCAAAGCATCAAACCTCAACAAGAACGGCAACAACTCATGATCTACACCGCCCTCGTGACTCAAAGTGTCGTTGAAAACCATCAAAAAGGACTCTTACGTACTATTAATGCTAGCAATACAGAACAACATTTTGACGCCACACAACTCATGTATTTTCCTCTTCGTAAATCCATCTTTGATACCATCGAATTTGACATTCAAACAACCAATGGACAACCTGCATCATTCGAACAAGGTAGCACCATCATCACCCTTTGGTTGTCAAGAAAAAGTCAACGAACCTGTCAAAATATCAGCCACAACATATAAAACATAAACACAAGCCCCTTTTCATTGTCACTTCATCATGGACGTCGTGTACACCAGTCCTCATTGCCCACACAAAACGTTCACCTTTCACGGACGAATTGAAGGCACACCTCGTAAACGTCTCAAACCCTTTCTTGAAATCATCTTAGGATTTGATCCTGTTTCAAAGAAAGATATTACAAGGAATGTGGGATTCACCTCGTCAACTAGGCGGCGCCATCTCCTATGAAGATTACATTCGTTTCCATTTTGGATGTGACGAAGAAAAACGGTATGAATGGATCTTTTCTTTGGGATTTGAAGACCTATTCCGCATCTACCATTTTCTACAAGATTTAGCAAGATACGATCCTGAAAAAACCATTCCTCTTCCACCCAACACCACCAATTCCATGCTGTTCTTCAACCCCGCCATTGTACCAGATATATTCTCACAAGAAGAAATTGCCTATGAAGCCGCTCTACTAAGAAAACATCTATTCTCATGATGGACAGATTTTCGAAGATTGGGTGAAAAATTAGCACGTCATGGATTCTTCATGAAAGACATCATGTCTCTCTTTGAAGACATACACGACAATTACGATCGCTTTTACAACAAACACTACAAGTACCCTTTTGATTTATGGAACACCATGAAACAACGTCAACAAAGACATCACGTCAATCACTGTTTAACTGTCAAAAACAATATAAAACTTTGAACGCATCCACTTTCCTCGTCACTTTTACCATGGAAGACCTCACAAACGAAGTAAGACGTCTCATACGTAACCTCAACCTTGGTACCAAAGTCGAACAAATTCTTGAAGAGATCCCACTGACCTATCATCCATCCAAAAACATAGGCAAGAAAAAATACAAAGGTGAAGTGATCTTAGCCCACTCGCCCTACCATCAAGACACCCAACAACCACGCGAAATCTACGAACGCTTTACACCCCTCGACATGGAAAACATTGTGGAACAAAGACGAATCACGGAAGGAGCTCTCCTCTGCGATAACACACCCAAAGCATCCATCGATACCCACGCCTTTGTGAAAGCTTGGTGTAAAGGTCACTTTCACCCTGATTGTCACTTTCCTGGGGTTTTCAAACAAAAACACGATGAAACGATCACTATCCAAAACAACTTGAAAGCACAACAAAGAGCTTTACACCGATGTTTTGGACATCTAGGTGAAAGTGCCTACAACAGAGAACAAGCCTCTTTTCAACCACCTCCCCAACATTGGTGCCAAGGCAACGATATCCATGATCTGGATACCATTTTCCGAACAGGCTAAACTAACTAAGTGCTGTATTATATACAAGCGTTTACAGGGGCATGTACCCACCTATCTGAAAAGCTTACTTAAGCTTACTAGCGAGATTCATTCACGTCAGACTAGAT
>Ga0126336_10000196_pt1 | contig 19735 bp, 24 predicted proteins | sample SidCmetagenome_FD_92530 | JGI IMG/M metagenome (GOLD analysis project Ga0126336, IMG submission 92530) | Coral microbial communities from El Islote,Puerto Morelos, Mexico - Siderastrea C C metagenome | ecosystem: Host-associated > Invertebrates > Cnidaria > Coral | place: El Islote,Puerto... | reverse complement strand
TCTTGCAAATGGTGGTGCTGGACATACACACTACGTAGCACTTAGTGCCAATCACAAGGCCGCGTTGGCTTAGTCTATAGGAGAAACCGCCCATTATGTGGAAGGAGCCCGGGGCAGTTTGGTGTTCACTCCTCACTTGGAAGTGTTTCACACCGGGAAAGTACTGGTACCAGGCGGGGAAATCAAGATGAAATTTCCTTTCAACAGTCCCAACCTGTTTTTGAATGGAGTGGCTCTGGCAGGGAGGTTGGTGGAAGGGGACATCAGACTCCGTTTTCATCTCTGTCAACTCCGTTTGAATGAAACTATCCACAAGACCCTGTCTGCCCAAAGACGCAATTACAAACAATTGGCTACCTACCCCACGGTTCGCAGTGAAATCCGCACCTTCAGCATGCAAGCCAATCTCACCCGCTTTGACATACCCAACCTGTTTCAAAACAGAATCCCCGACCGTTTGATTGTGGGTCTATTGGACAGTCGAGCCTTCAATGGAGATGTGACCCGAGATCCCTTCTGCTTCCAGACATTTGGAGTCCGTTCCATTCGACAGATTTTCAGGGGAGAAGAATACCCTTCTGAAACCCTGGTGTTGAATTTCAACAATGGTTCGCGAGATAATCTGGGGTACTTCCGTTTTCTTCAAGCCAGTGGAGTCTGGTGCAAAAAGCAAGGCAATATGGTGGAACGAGGAGATTGGGGCCATGGTAGAAATTGTACCTCGTTCATGTTTGACAACGTAGCCAATGGGTGTGCTGACAGTCAAAGACACAACCCCAATCAAACTGGAGACTTACAACTCAGCTTGGAATTTGGAGCAGCTCCCAATACTAATATAACCGTGCTAGTGTATGGAGAATTTGAGAACTTGCTGGAGATTGACTCGAACGGAGCTGTGTTGTACGACGTTTACCAGCATTAAAAAAAAGATGGAACAAGTGGCTTTGAATAATGTGCAGTTGGATTATCTAGCGCGAGACGATCCTCAATTGAAACCTTATTTTTATGGGACCGTGGCTTGTGATCGTTTACCCAAGACACCCGACAAGAAAACACCCAAAGGATACATTGTGAACACGGACCCTCGCGGTCAACCAGATCAGCATTGGTTGGCACTGTGGACGTATCAGAACGTGTGTGAAGTTCTGGATAGTTATGCATTACTCCTGGAGAAATACAAGCAAGCCACCCCGTTGATAGAATGGATGGTAAAACATTGGAAGTATGTGGTGACCAATGGCAAGTCCCTTCAAGCCGTCAATAGCAAGGGTTGTGGGGATTACGCTTTGTTGTACTTGAAAGCCAAAGCCCGTGACGAACGTTGCAAGAATTTTTAAATGACTTTTCAGATTACGATTATATAAGCAATGATCATAAAGTGGGTCAAAGAGTGAAACAGTTAATTGTTGGTAACGAGTTGGTTTGGCACAAAGTGTGTCGAAGCCCTTATCATCAGCGTTGTTGTTAATAAAAAGGTTGAAAAGTGTACCCATGTGTGTCATTTTTTTCGTAATGCAAGTAAGAAAACCTTTTCGTTTTCATGCCCCTTCCTCCATTTTGGTGGTGGGTCCTTCGGGGTGTGGCAAAACCGTGTTTACGGAAAAGCTCTTGTTAGAGAACGCCGACTTGTTTGAAACCCGTCCTACCCAAGTGCATTATTGTTATGGAGCATGGCAAGACCGATTTCAACCCATGCAAGATCGTGGTGTCCTATTTCACGAAGGCATTCCCGATCACCAAGCCTTGGTAAAATGGTTTCCTCAAGGGCAAGGTGTCCTGGTATTGGATGATTTGATGAACGAAGGTAGTAACAATAAACGGGTGTTGGATTGGTTTACCAAACATTCCCATCATCAAAACGTCACGGTCCTTTACTTGTGCCAAGACATGTTTCCCGTGGGCAAATATGCCAAAATTATTTCCAGCAATGCCCATTACATCGTAGCCTTCAAGAACCCGCGGGATCAATTACGCACGTCCTTATGGGTATTTGGTGTTGGATTTGCACCCGGCGTCGTCCGATCAACAACGGTTGTTAAGCCACGTTTTAAAAGACGAGAGATGGACGCGTACGTATCAAAAGCGTTGCCGCGATCAGACACAGGATGTCAAGTTAAAAGTTGCCTCCCCCATTGTTTTGGATTTGTTGGGAGATGCCAAGTAGAAGATTACCAAGTAGAAGGTTGCAGAGATTGGCTCCACCCTTGTCTTGATTTGTTGGGAAAAAATCGTGGGTAATTATTTTCATAGCATGCGTTTGGACGACATGGATTACCAGGCCATGCGAAAGGTATATAATTTGATTCGAAACCGACGAGGCAAATGAGTTGACCGTTTCATCGATCGTTACAACGAAACGTATTTTCGTGAACTGGCGAGGAAGTTAGAAGATCGAGCATGGCAGATGATGGTGCATCCCGACGTCCTCCGCAAGCTTACGCAATGGTTTCACCTGCAGGGGTAGGCACTACCACCACCAATCAAGTATCATCGGGGACCCTTCAAGAAATTTTGGATACGGGAGACCGGTCCTTGATTGACCAAGCGTTTGATCAGGTACTCTCCCATCCCCAAACGCTTATGGTGGAATGTCCCCAGCCGGGGTGGGAAGTCAAGCTTCTCGAACTCCTTCAACTCGAGCGTTCTCTACACTATCAGTGAGAACACCCACACCTTCCCTATCGCTAAGAACGCAGAGGAGGCAATTAAGACGAAGAATATTAACAGCTGCGGGGTCTGCTGGTGGTGGTGGTGACAGCAGTGGTGGAGGTGGGGGACGTCGTGGCCGTAGTACCCCACGTGGCCGCCCGGGATGAGGACGAAGACGACGACCTCAACCCTCTCCCTCGTTGCCTTGGACCCCACCCAGACACGCCACACCACGAGGGTCCCCTAGAACCTTGAACCAAGCGGATTTACAACGAGGATTACGCATGTTGTTACAAGATCAAGAACAATTTGCCCAAGGACGTGAAATTGCTAACATCATCACCACCAATAGCATCGTGACCAGTTATAAACAGGGAGGACGGCCTACCGTGCAAAGCAATTCGTCAATATTTTAGACTTGAGGAGATCAAAATAGCACCCCAAAAAGATAAAACTGTGGTGTCTTTATTGAATGGACCGTTGTCCAAACTCAATTGTTTGAAGTTTAAACCGGAACTTTTACAACGCACGGATTCCTTGTATGCTTTTTACCACAAACAGTGGTGGTGTTATCGAAAAATGTTGAATCATTTCAAGTTTTACAACGCCTTGTTCAATGGGATGGCTTTAATACTGATGACAGCTGGTATGACTACAGGTCCCATTTTGGAAAACAGTACGTTGGTGGCATGTTTGGCTGCTGTGGGTCCCGTAGTCAAAGGATGGAACGATTATAAAAAATACAGGTTTAAAGTGGATACGAGTTGTTTTGCTTTCACCACTTACGCTGAAGCCTTGATCGAATTGAGAACCTACGTGCGTGGCATTTCTTTTGAGGGACTGGAAGGGTTTTTGATCAAGATGCAAACATTGGATAACACCATCATTGATTTTACACCACCGTTACCCAAACGTTGCGTGCAAGAATACTACCGTCAGTTTTTCTACCAACAAGTGGATGCGCAATGCTACGTGGATGGATGTCATCGTCCTTTGATGTCTAAAAGTTATTGGGTGGAAAAGGATAAAAAGGTCAATCCTCACAGCCCCACTCTTACGTATTCAGAACCATGGCCCTCAGAAGGAAACGAAAAAGAGGAAGAACAAGAAGAAGAAAACCTCGTGGCAGAGTCAACGCAGGAGGAAGTATTCTTTCTTTACTGAAAGGTAGAGCTAAACTTGGAGCCAAACTGGGCAAGAGTAAACGCTATAAAAGAATGGGAGCTCTGGGTGTAGGAGGTGCTGTTTCTAATTTCAGACGAAGACCGTGGGCATTATGAAACGTCTTCGACGTCAATTACCGTTTTTACGGTCTGTGTTAAAAGAAGCCAGTCGTTTTAAACGTCAAGAACTTTTACAACATGCTAATGCGGATCAAGTCAATGCCGTCAGTGAACTGGCATTAAACCTGTTAAAAAACAACATTCCCGTGACACCACCCATCATGGCACAACTTCGTCCCTATAAAAAGGTGCTACGCGACCTGGGTCGTCGTCAACATTCGGTGAGAAACCGTCGTCAGTGGTTGGTCTCGCAAAAAGGCCGAGCTTTGTGGCAAGGACTCCACATCGTGTTATGTCAATGTACTCGACGACAACAGCGCTAAACCTGGATACGCGGGTCAACCTTTTGCAAGACACCACTGGAGAACGAGACGAATGGAAAGAAAAATGTAATTATTGGAAGCATAAATATCACATGTTGTATCGGGAGTATAGGCACATCTTATCCAGTTTTCCTTGTGAGAGGTGTCGTAACCAGGAGGACGGAGAACTTTGTAGCGAGTGTAGCAACACCCCATGGAAGAGGTGTACATGATTCCTCAATAGGAATTGGATCAACTCATTCAATATTACAAAGGAGAGTTAACGGAAAATGCCCTGCTGAACAAAGCGGCTACGTTGGCGGCTAAAAAACATGTCTTGATAGCGGATCCCCAACTCCCTGCAGCCATTGTCAATGCCCGAACTAAACCTCTGAGTCAAGAATTAACCAAGTTAACCAAACGCATATGTCAATTTTCTGGGGCTGTAGGTGTTGGTGCCCCTGGTGGACCTCCGGGAGAGGAAGGAGAGGACGAAAAGGGGGATTTGGTCACGGGTCCTGTGGAACAATAGTTGAAGTGCATGATAAAAGGCAGTCCGTCCACCCCCAAACCACAAATTACTCCCACAGGACGAAAAGCAACCAGTGCACCCGTCAAGAAAGGCAAAGCGTCAACGAGTCGAAGATTGGGCACGAGGTAAAAAGTTGAGACGTCGATTGAATTACCACAGTGACTAGATGAAAACCCGTTCCAAGAAAAAACCTACCCCCAGGAAGAGGGGAACCGAAAGGAAGAGAACCCAACGAGTATGGGGTGTGGACATTCAAACATTGTTGGCTAAAATCGGCATTGGATTTCATTGGCCCGGCTATCAGTACAAGGGACCTGGGACTCCTCTGGCCAAACGACTCAAACGTGGAGATCCTGGCATCAATTGGTTGGACAAGATTGCCAAACAACACGATATTGCCCAGAATCTACAAGACAAGTGGAAAGCTGATACTAAGATGATCAAAGCCATTGGTCGTTTACCCGGCAAGAAAACCATGACGGAACGTGTTATCAAAAGAATCATGCAAGCCAAGAAACGTTTGAAATTGTAAGAAAAAACTTTTTTAATGGTAAAATTCGCTTTTAAATCGTACACAAACTTGTTTTTATTGTTGTTGTTTCATAAAAAAAAATAAAAAATACATTTTAAAGAGAAGAAATGTCTACTGTTGTTGTTGGTTTTTTTTTCATAAAAAAAGATTGAAATCAAAATTGTCAAGCAAATCGTTCCAGACATTTTCCCAGTCCTCTGGGTTCATTTCCTCAACCAAGTTCTCAAAGTCAACATTGTTTTCCACGGTTTCTAGTGGGGATGATTCATCTAATTCTGTGATTAAGTCATCGAGCAAATCGCTCGCATCCATACTTTCGATTCGACCAGAATCAAGGTTTAACATGTTGAGTTCTGGTTCATTCATGTGCTCTTGGTTTAACATGTCCAGAAAGGATGAGGGTTCTTCTTCCACATCGAGCGATTGGCAAAAGGATTCCAAGTACATGACAACCGGTGTACGCAGGTCCACAGAAGGTACAGGATCACGAGAGGAGGGAGATTTCAAATAATCGGTCAGAGTTACCCTGAGCTTTTTAGGTCCCAAGGCTTTGAGTTTCTCAAGGGTTTTTTTTTTGCTGAGGGTGAAAATGGTCCATTTGTTGTTGAAATGTCTTTCCGAATGTTTTGTCTCTCTTTTCTCAATACTTAATCATAAAGTCACGATTCTCATTAGCAGCTTTTTTACATCGCTCTCGGTATTTTCTTTGACGCTCCATTCGCAATGCATGATTCTTCTCATTGTATCGTGGCCGATACTCACGCAACTTTTCCACATTTTTGTCTCGATATTCCTTCAGTTGAATTAATCGAGCCTCTCGGTGTTTCTCGTGATATCGTCGACGATACTCTCGTATCTGTTCTCTATGTTTCTCCCGATATTGTTGTTGATACGTGCGAACTTTTTCCCGGTTGGCTTCCAGATATTTTTGTTGTCTCTCGCGAATTTTTTCCCGATTTTTTTCTCGGTATCTTTTTTTGGCCTCCTCAATTTTCTCCGGGTACTTTTCTCGGTACCTTGCTTTTGCTTTGATTGGGCGAACACGTTGGTTGTTAAAGCTTTTCATCATCTTTTCTAGTTCTTCTTCCATTTTCTTGGCAGCGGTGGTGGGGTGGTAGGCCTCTTGAACTCGTGCCTCCAATGACAACAACAAAAGTTTAGTCCATTGATGAACCAGTGGCGCGTTAGTTGGGATAATGACCGGGCGACCACTGTTGTCGTACCAGCTCCTCTCTTTGGACTTGAGCGGTAAATTTCTCTTGGTCGCGGCGGTGCAACTTTTCACCAAACTCGTCCAAACTAGGGTTTTTCAAAAATTTCAAGTTCTTCTTGACTTTTTTCAAAATCTCATCGACTCTTGCTTCTTCTTCTTCTCTCTTCAGTTTCCACTTGTCCACAGTAGGATTCATAATGAGATGGAAAGCCCCCAGACTTTTGATCTTTTTTATAGTCTCTATTCTACTTACCCCGAAAAGATTCGTGGGTAAAAAAATACATAGGGGGAGGGGGGTACCCCAGATTTTCAATTTTTTGTGGATCGCAAAGGATGATGGGAAATTGAGAGGGGAGAGGGGGGTCCCCTTACCCCTTTTAACTTTTTTTCACGTGACTCGTTTGTCATTGGTTTTCAACCCAATGGCACGTGACCTTTTTTTCTCTATAAAAATGGGTGCTCACACTGAGTTTTTTTATCATTTCTCGCTCTGCTTTCACCATGTCATCAAACCAAGAAGAACAAGAGGCTGGTCCTAGCGGGTTTCCCGTGAGGAAACCTTGACTTTGCTAGGTCTTGACATGTCAGACTATGAAGAAAATTTGCTATGCCCTGAAGTGATGGAGGACAGTGAAGAAGATGAACTGTGTAATGAAGTCATTGATCGTTTTGAACGTCAACGAGCTTTTCAATCCCAACTCCTTCAACAGAGTGGTGGAGGACTGGATCCATAAACCCCTGTGGGAACCTTTTAATTTGATGTCGACCCTTTTGTGGATCGAACCAGTGCTACCATGGGAGTACGTGAACGCCATTTCAATCATGACAACCCTCATAGAGGATTTTTTGGCTCGCTGTTGGAAGCCTTAGTTGCTATGGACGCTAACATTGATCTAATTAATAAGTGCTCGAAAATCTAATTAAGTGAATCCATCGTTTAAGCCAATCATAGAGTGTAAGGGAATTTGATCTTGATTGCCGTTTTCAACGCTCGCAGTCGGAGTTTGATTTGCGGCCGAAAACATACATCCGGCACGTTTCACCCGTCGAATTTGAAACCCTAGCTTTTTTGCCGCGATAGAAACGTTAAAACGGGGAAACATTCAAGCTTCTTGAGTTGTTTTTCGAACTTTCGTAGGATCTTTCAGTGGTCGCGCTACCTGTGTGAAGACATTACAATTTCTGTCGAGTGTAGACGCGATGATGATATATAATAATCACGAGTGCTTTTTTAAATTAAAAAAAAGTCCACATCATCGAAAACAACCGTCTCATCCCTAACGTTATCATTGTGATGTATTTCGGTAATTTGCGCCACAGAGATCAATTTGCTCAAAATTCCTTTGGTGGACTTTCCCTGTAGTAAGCAATTTTCGCTATTGTTTTGCGATAAGCCGCTGCCCATTCGAATTTGGTATATCGGATTATGGAATAGCGGGCACACACGCAAGCCAGAGGCAACCTAGCCAGCGATAGCGTTACAAGCCTTGGAAACAGGAATTGAAGGGAAAGCGCGCGCTTTCGAAAGAACGATCATGTCACAACGCTCTTGTGAAAATTCAATCGATAAGAACCGCACGATGTGAAATGAAAGAAACAAAAGAAACCGATTGTCTCGAATTATGGAAAGAGAGGCCAAGAAAATTCGAAACAGAGAGAAAGAGACACGTATTCGCATGCTTAATAACTGGGTCGTGTTTACTATGCCAAATGGAAGGAACTGGCCGAACAGAATAAAAGAAGAACGCTTTACAGAACCAAGGTATGACCTAAATTTTATAAACAGTGCTAATCACAGTATTTAAGATCGCACTTAATATTTTTGTTTGTCTGAACTGGCGGGTGTTGCGCCTCATACAGTTCGATGTAACATAAACAGTACTAATTACAGAATTAAGATCGCACTTAATATTTTTGTCCATCTGAACTGGCGGGTGTTGCGCCTCATACAGTTCGATGTTACATAAAAAGTACTGATCAGAATTTAGAGTCTCACTTAATATTTTTATCCATCTGAACTAGTGGGTGTTGCGCCTTATACAGTTCAATGTAAGACAAACAGTACTAATCATAGACTCACTGAGTGGAATTGTAAACGGAAGTGAAGAACATATCTTACTTCCTGACAATAAAAAATATCAACTCACCCTGCCCTTGCTAATTTCTAATGATAAACAAAAGTGAATGAAGCATAATTATAATAGGTATAAGAATATATATATATATTCCAATTGACCCAACTTCATTACTAGAATATTGCAGTAAATGACCGAAAACGTCAAGTCCAGGTCGTCTAATGCTTGCATGTACAACAATTTCAAATTAAAATACCCTCCCACCTAGCCTCCCCCTCCCGAATCTCGCACTGAAAAAAGTGGACTGACTGCGTGTCGTATTGTCTGTCACGTTTACTCGCCTCGCCTGACTATTAATTATTCGGCTCAGTACGGCTTGTCTGAAGAAGCGGAGGCAAACTATCGAAAAGCTGAGCCGCAAATAAAATGAACGAAGCGAAATGGTTCTTGTGCTCAGATGTTTCGATATTTCGTAAACACCGCGAAAAGTTGACGTGTGACTGATGGTTAACGTTCGTTATACCAGAGAATACACGAGAGTCCAACTGTGTGCTCAGTCGAGTGTTGACGTGTGACTGACGATTAACATTCGTTTATTAGAGGCCAGAGGAGAATTCGACTGTGTGCTCTGTTAACGGCTCCTATTGTCTTCTAGAGGGTAGGGATCAAAGTTCGGTCATTTCAGATGACCGAACTTTCCGTTCCTGAGGGATCTCATGCCCGATTACAGCGTGCCATCAATCGAGTGTTGACCACCACTCCCAACCTCCACGATCGAGACCGTCTGTATTTCACTCTCAGTTCCAAACGTCTCACCAGTAATTTTCAAGGGTGTGGATTACGCGTCGGTGAATGGCAAGAAGGAGGACCGAGGGAGGATGCTCTTCTCGAACGTTTGGGTCAACAACGAACAATTTGAAATGGACGACTCGTTTCAATTGTCTATCAGCAAGTGCATCATGCTCCCCAGGGGAGTGGAAAACACTCACACCGTCTGACATCCGGAAATCAGTTCCCCAAACTTTTCAACCGAAACAAAAAGACCGTAATCCGCATGAAAATGACGATGTCTTGTGATGTGCGCGGGCCCTGGTCACCGCCAAAGCCAAGGTGGACCAGCACCCCAAATGGAACTGCATCCGACAAGGAACCAAACTCCCAAACGAACTAGCTTTGCTACTCCATGAAGAAGCTCATGTCCCATTCGGTCCACGTGGGTAAGAAGAGTTGACCAAGTTCAGTGCAGCCCCCTCCCTCTACGAGTACCAGGTCATCTTGGTCGATGCGGACCGTGCGTACCACGTCAAAAGTTTTGGACCAACCCAACCCAAACAATTAACCCTGCTGCACGAGAAAGACCATTACGATGTCATCACCAGTCTCCCTGGGTTCTTCAACAAAAGTTACGTCTGTGCCACCTGCTTTAAATCCTACAATATCGAGAGAGATCACCGATGCACAAAGAAAATTGAGTGTGGTGCCTGTCGTCAAAAGGAGTGCCCCGATTTCCCCCATGCCTACCCAAGGGGTCTCAAAGCCACCCGTCGTTGCCATGACTGTGGACGGGACTTTTTGGGAGACACCTGTTACGAAGCCCATTGCACCAAAACCTGGGATGGAAAAACGGCACAGGTCCATCAACAAACCGTCTGTTACTTTAAACGTCGCTGTGTGGGCTGTTTCAAACTAGAAGTGGGGTTCAAAGACATTCTACGTCATCGCTGCGGGTATGTGGATTGTCCTTCCTGTCATAAGTATGTCAACGCTCAAACCCATCGCTGCTACATTCAGAGAGCCCCCACCCCTCAAGAAATCCAAGAACAAAAAAGGAACGGAAACGAAAACGTCAGCGTCAAGGAGGTCCTCCTGCCAAACGGGGTGCTGCTGCTGGCCTCCAAACCCTGCGAGCTGATGAGGAAAAAGACGATAATGAGGAGGAGGACGAAAAACTCCCACCCCTGCACGTGTTCTTCGACATCGAAGCCATGCAACCCCAAGAACAGCACGTGGCCAATCTGATTGTCGCCGAAACCGAAGACAACCCTCAACCCTTTCGCTTCCGAGGAGACCAGTGCGTGCAAGAGTTGCTCGAATGGTTGGATACCCTGACCCTGAACGAAACGCGTCCCGTCAACGTCATTACCCATAATTTCCAGCACAGCATGAAAATAGAGATTTACGGAAAATTAAAGTTGTGTAAATCTGCGTAAAGGAGGTTAACAAACTTTACACTAGCTTTACATTGTTCGTAAAGGTAAGTAAAGGTAGATTTACTCAACCAGAGATAAAGCTTGTGTAAGGTTGCGTACAGTTGTAGAGCCAGATTTACGCATCTTCACGCGACGGTAAAAGTTTGTGTAAAATTAAGCTTTACTCAACCGAACGTAAAGCTGATTTAAAGTTGTCATAAAGGTGTTTACTGCTTTACACGGCAAGACATAAAACTCGTGTAAAGAAAGCATAAAGTTGAAGACCAAATGTACGAAACTTTAAGCGGGAGGTAAAATTTGCAATTTTCTGAAACTTTAGGTAGGCGTAGTTGGGCATAGGTGTTCAGTGACTTGCACTAAGAACGTAGAAGAGCCAGAGTCTATATGTAATCTTGTTACACTACTTGTAGCTAGAAAGGAAATCGAGTACGTCTACTTGATCAAGACTGTGATATGGCTATTTCATTACTCTGTCATCACAAAGTGTGGAAATTTAGCAATGAACGCCAGCAATAAACAAATTATGACCTCTACTAGGTTCAAGTCACGAAACAGTTGCTATGACAACAATAAAGGATATCAACGATAACTGATTACCTTTGAAGAATAAACTATTAACACATTATAACTTTGGACAGACAACAGAACAGCCTTTTTGTACAAATATTTATTGAAAATTACATTAAAATTATCTGATTCATGAAAATAGGGAGACAAGTCCACATTTGAAAAATTAATTTTGTGGAAATGTATGTTTTGTACATCAGTGCACGTGGCCAATTACCCTGTACATAAAAATATGCCACAGCATATAGCCTTCTACAACAATATACCAAAGTGTAACAACTTTAAATTACTGATCATTAAAGCGGTATTCAATTGAGTGTCATTCAACTTAGTTGAGGACAGTACTTTGGCAAAGTAAACAGACAATCTAGTGAGCAAACAAATACATGTTCCCAGAAAAAAGTATGGGGAATTAAAAATCCGGATTGATTGACATTGTTTTATTTTTGTTTTGTTTTCGGATTAGTCAAGAAAGTGGCACGAGTTCCTGTCCAACCTATCACCAAGGGTAGTAATGCAAAACCAAAGCAAACACAAGTTACTTTGCCTGCTCAAATGATAACCGCTCTACTGAGAATGTGTACATGTGTACCTAATCCCAATTTTTGGTCTCTCTTGTGCTGTGTGTGGGGTACGATGGGTATCTCGTGGGGCACCAGTACTACGCCAACAACCAAAAGGTAGAACAGATCCGCAATGGGTGTAAACTCTTGCAAGTGGAACGCAACAAGATCATCCGTTTCATCGATTCCCTCAGTTTCTTCCAGATGCCCCTGTCCGCGTTTCCCAAAACCTTTGGGCTCACCGAACTCAGAAAGGGCTTCTTCCCGCACAAGTTCAACATCCCCGAAAACCAAGAGTATGTGGGATTCATTCCTGCCCAAGACTACTACATGTCCGAAGTCATGTCCCCCAAAGGACGCCAAGAGTTTGAAAAGTGGCACCAGGAACAACGGTACAATGACGTAGTCTTCGATTTCCAAAAAGAATTAGTGTCCTACTGCGAATCGGATGTCCGCCTATTGAAAGAAGGGTGTTTGACTTTCAAACGTTTGTTTGAAGCCAAGACGGGGTTTAACCCATTAGAGCACATGACCATCGCCTCGGCCTGCAACTGTGATCTGTGCATGAACCGCATGATCCCAGACAGCCTGGCCAGTGAACCCCTGGTAGGATGGCGGAATCGTATCAACCAATCCCAAGTAGCCCTCGAATGGTTAACGTGGTGCGATCACCAACTGCGCCAGCAAACCCTGGATCAACTAACCCACGAAGACCTGGAAGCTCACGACCTAATGGCGCGTGCGTACTCAGACCATCCTCATCCCAGTCGGCGCCATTACCTTCAACACGTGGGCAATGCCGGCGAGTATCACGTACCTGGCACCACCTTCACCTTCGACGGTTTCCATCGCGAGACCAACACCGTGTACGAATTCCACGGGTGTTTCTGGCACGGTTGTTCCAAGTGCTATCCCGTACGTGACGAGAAACATCTCCGCCTTTGCAAGCGCACCATGCATGCGGTTTACGAGAACACCCAAAACAAAATGATCCGTCTTCGTGCCCAAGGCTACAACGTTGTTGAAATGTGGGAATGTGAGTGGGCACACCTCAAGCAAACCTCTCCCGACATCCAAACGTACGTGGACTCCCTAGAATTTGTGGAACCCCTCCATCCTCGTGACGCCTTTTGTTTAGGACGCACCAATGCCGCCGAGCTCTACCATCACGTGACACCGGGTCAAAGGATCCATTACATCGATTACACCTCCTTGTACCCCTGGGTCAACAAGACGTGCATCTACCCCAAACGTCATCCCCAGTTCATCTCACATCCGGGTCACGCTAACATCCATGGTTACTTTGGTTTCGTCAAATGTCGGGTGCTGCCTCCACCTCAGTTGTGCCATCTCGTGTTGCCTTACCATCAGGCTGGCAAACTCACTTTTCCTCTCTGTGCCACCTGCGTGCGAGACGAAATGCAAAAACCACCCTTGAAGAGATCCCACCTGTGCGCACACTCCGAACACGAACGAACCTTGACCGGCACGTGGTACACCCCCGAACTGCAAAAAGCCGTCGAGTTGGGCTACGACATCCAGTACATCTACGAGGTGTGGCATTTTCCCGAAACCTGTCAAGGCCTTTTGGAAGACTACGTCACCACCTGGCTGAAAATCAAGCAAGAAGCTAGCGGTTGGCCCAAATGGGTGGGTGACAACGAAACCAAACGCCAGCAGTACATCCGCGAGTACTATGAGCACGAAGGTATCCACCTGGAGTACGACAAGATCGAGCACAATCCAAGGTCTGCGCGCTCTGGCCAAAATGATGCTCAGTTCCATGTGGGGCACGTTTGGACAACGTCTCGACGAAACCCAAGTCCAAACATTCGACGACCCCCAAGCCTTCCATCGTTTCCTGGATACCGACACCGTGGATGTCCGTCACATCTCCGTCAAAAACGACCACCTTCGTGGAAGTCCACTATGAACATCGTAAAGAAGACATCCCCCTGTCTCCCAACCTCAACATTTTCGTGGCCTTTCTCACCACCTCTTGGGCACGTCTCCGTCTCTACGAAGCCCTCCAACTCCTGGGTGAACGCGTACTCTACTACGACACCGACTCGGTCATTTACCTGGAGGAACCGGGCCAACCCAACCCTCCCTTGGGAGATTACCTCGGAGAGTTAACCAGCGAAATGGAGGGTGACGATTACATCGAAGAATTCGTGTCTGGAGGCCACAAGAATTATGGGTACCATACCAAGAACGGTAAAGTCGAATGCAAGGTCCGTGGCTTCCGTCTCAACAGTGAGGGCAAAGCCCAATTGAATTATGACGTCAAGCGCCAAAACGTGCTCGACGAAATCCAACACCCACAAAAGGAACCGCGCCAAACCCAAGTCGTCAAAACTTACCAGATCGTCCGAGACGCCAAAACCTACGATCTCTACACCTTATTAGACTACAAGCGTTACCAGTTGGTGTACGACAAGAGGGTTATTGATCCCAGTACCTTCCAAACCTACCCTTACGGATACACAGCACTTGCCGTCACGCTGCGTGAGCATCCACCTTCACCCAACGACTCACTGGTGGATCAACCCCTCGTCAACCAACAATACAATCCGCTCAGTGCCTTGGAGAGACTGGTTTCCTCCATACAGTGAAAAACCACTCGGATCCAGTCCACCCAAACCTCACTCACTCATCATGCGTCTATGGAACTAGGGTCCAGGCACCACGCTGCCAACTTGTACACAGCTATTTGGACTTTGAACTCTTCTTTGTTTTTTTGTTATTGTCAAAGGGAGGAAGAAAAATATGGGACGCCGCTGACCACTCGGGTCCAAGCACACGCTTCCACCCTGTACATAGCTATTTGGACTTTTCTCACGGGACGCCGCTGACCACTCGGGTCCAGGCACACGCTCCCGCTTGTAAACTAAGTATTGGTTGATTAAAAAATTGATTTTTTCCTGACAAGTGGCTTGTTGCTATGGTGATTTTTGACATGACAGCTCACCCATTTTCACTTTCGGTATGACGTCACTGACCCTTTTCCACCAATCAGAAGCCAGAAAAATCCAACATGGCCGACGTTTTTGCCTTCTCCATCAATCAGAGCCTCACATCAAAACGATGTTTGGCTTTGCTGAAGGGGCCTGCCTTATTACTTTTGTAAATATGTGAAGTCCCTGTTCTGGATTTGTTTTTTTGTCGTTCGAATAGCTCATTGGCGTTTATATCAAAGTCGGCAACTTGTCTGCCTGGTCAACTTCTGACAGAGTTTGGTCGCCCCAGTTTTCATTCCATTGGTTGCTGCAGTTAAGTTTATAAAAGCTACTGACAATTTTCCAGACCGAGAGGAGGAAGGTTTTCTGTTAAGACTTTATAGACTATCGGCTGGGTTATTAGGTGCCGTTTTTGTTTTTCCTCCACGAAGTTGCTTTCCAATTTGTTTAGTTTTTTTTTAATCTTTGAAGAACAAATTATAAAGGAAAAGGCTTTTCATCAGATATAAGCCTTAGATACATTTCCTTCCCTCTAAAAGAAAATACCACTTGTAGAAAGGACAACATGAGTAATTTATTTTACTGCAAAAAATCGGAAATTCAATTACTGCTTGCGAGAGTCTGACTGAAACTGGCAGTTTCGCGTTTAATAGGTGAAATATTGTTTAAATCTAACACAGGTCGTTTGCCTCCAAACTTCCAGTGTAATTGTTTCACTCACAATCAGTCGGTGGAATTCAAATTTACGCGTTGTTCTGTTTTTTTTTTTGCCAATCGCATAAAAATTGAGCAAAATGCAGAGCCGAGTTTGTCCACCAGTTTTATTTAAGAGTTGTTCGAAAATCAAAACGAAACAGCAACCAAAAAGAAGAAAGAAAGAAAAAATGAGGGGAGACAAAATAAAAAAAATAAATAAAATTGTGAGAATTTGAACACACGCCACCTGATGCAGGTGTAGATTGTATGTTTGTATCCACTGTGCGCGTTTATCCACTGCGCTATCTCACCACGGATGTAATTTGGAGAGTTATTTTATGTAAATAAACATAGCATCCTACTTTGGCATCCTCCGCATGGATCTCTTCTATTGTGGAACGCAGCTTATCTCGCTTAAGTACAGCATTTTCCGCGTCTTTAAGGGTAATTGACGCTTTCCATGCCCTTCTCAGTATTCTGTTCAGTGTGTTGTGACAGTCTGGGACACAGGTACGGAGGAATGATGGGGTTTTCAATTCAAATGGTGTCTAAAATAATATTCGTTGAATCTTGTCACCCGGCATTTTTAGTCTTTTTCTCTTTTAGAATTTAAATTAAACCTATTGATAGATTTCAGGCTGAATTCTTAGTAATTAAACACAGACACAAACTTGTGTTTTGAAAGTTTTAGAGGGAAGCATATCAGTCCGCGATTTCTTGCATACAAGATGCAGAGTTTCGAGCGACCTCGCGTAAAAAAATCCGTACTTTGCGGTTGAATATAGAAACTCCAGGATCACAAATGCTCCTCTTCAACTTTCTCCAAGAATGTAGCCCAGCCATGAAAGAAAAACTGCTAGTGTAATTGTTGAAAATCGTGACAAAAAGTCCTAAGTTTGAGAAAATGAACCAAAACAAATTGTTTTCCTGGCGGTCCGCATTTTGTTTATGGCTTGTTTTTACGCATTGTCTTCGCGTTTTTATTTATAAAGAGCCCATCAAAAAAAAGTAATTGAGCGGTATTTTATTTAGGGTCTACCATGAGGACAAATGGAGTTCCTTTAAATGCTGTTTCCTTAGTCGCTTCCTTACGAAATCTCACCTATTGAGTGCAAGCGGCAATGCTGACCGCTGAAAGTTTTGTTTCACTCACAATCAGTCCGGGGAATTACTATTTTCCCCAAACTGTTAGAAATAAAACAAGGGCATCTTTTATAGAGATGTGCCGTCTTTCACAGTTCGTGATTTTCTACAGGCCACTGAAATTTTTGATCAGCACCCTGGGAAGGCAAAAACCATTTTATTTTCGCCTCAAGAAAAAGCAACCCGCAAGCGACCCCGCAAGCAATTTAGCTGGAGGAGGAAATTAGTTTCACGCCTATCTTGAACTAATGTTTATAACTTTTTCCAACATGTCAAGAAAATTATTGTAATCATGTAAACTTGCTCAATTAAACAATTCTTAAAACGCAAATTCACAATCATATATGTAATTTACGTTACTGTTGGAGTAAAAGAAGTACTTGCAAACCTAAACCAAAAACTACTGCTCGCGTGGTCCTTTGCAGATGGCCACTTTCTATCTCCTCTTAAAAATGTCCCCGAACGAGAATTTTTTCTCTTCAAGCTATTCAATCTCTTCTTTATGCGCCGTCCAGTTTAAAGCAATCCTTCATGTCTTTTCGTTCTCATGGTGAGCTATTAAGAGGAATGTATTCATTCGAAAAAAGTAAAATTACCGTATAGAAAATGGAGCGTACGCGTACGAGGAACCAGTGGCCATGGTCTTCAGAGCAAATTTCTCCTGTGATAACAGGCGATTCGAATTCTTTTTCTTCGGTGTTCATTAAGGGTCATTGCTCTGACATAAATGTGGTTAAATGTCGATTAAAGTACTTTCTTTTTACATGAGGCCTTAAAAAAGGTGGTTAGCATTTAAGTTCGGCGGAAGCTTAAGTCCGCCATTTACGCGCGTGACTACTGAGACCGTTCAAACATTTTACATGAAGTATGGGGCGAGGGACGCCGTCATATGGTCGCGTGATATCATGACCATCAAAATTGACTCGCATGGATGTATAATCAGATTTCTATAGGTAGGGTGCTCCGCTTTTGCGGCCTTGGGCCGCAAAGAAGCTCCGCTAAAACTCCAGAGAGTGAAAGGTTTAACAAAGAGTCATTTTCTTATGGAAGATCAGTTAGGTGTCAGACCCAAGAATTATTGTTAAGCACAATGGACCTTAAATCACACTGCAACCATAGATTAACCATGCATAGCCTCTCTTTGAACAGTTACAAAAAGAATAGCCAATAAGGGTAACACGATTACTGGTGACCCAGTAGTTTACATTGTGACCCACAAATGAGGACAAAACAAATTAAAATATCTGCTCAAGTTTTGACTAGGTATACGGGAACATTTCAAAATCTTAATCTCACTTGGCCTCTCATGGCTTCAATACACCTCACAGTTTTTCTGTCTAACACTTTCACTCTCAGAGTCAAAAAAGGAGACTTGAAATTAATGCGGTTTCATAAATTTTGATGAAATCCAAAACTAACTTCTAAATAACAGACAATGCCAGTATCTACAAATGGATGACTGACACTTTATAAAAGCACAAAAACAAAATTACAAGTCGACATGAAAGTTGGTTTGAAAGAAAAAGCGCTTCAATTGTTGGAAAAGCACGTTCAAGTTATAAATAATGTTGTAGCTTAAGTTATCTCAGGCAATTTCTCACCTGCAACACAAATTAGTGGAACTGGCCTCTTACAAAGTTTCTAAATTAATTTATGTCAGAACTTAACCAGTTAAAACAAAGACAAGAAAGCCTCTTGTCTACTGTAGGACTGGACATCATATCCTTCAGCTGATCTTTGATGCCTCTTTTGAGCTCTTTCTCTTTGGTTTGTTCGAAATCTTTGAACTCGGCTTCAACGAATGCTTTCCTGCAGGCCCACTGGCTCTATTCGTAACTGAGGTACTAGTAAGTTGCTGGCAACTGACATTATCTTCGATGTTAACGTCTGTAAGAGGGAGAAAAACGGGGTATGTTAGACAGAGAACTAAGTCCAAAATGGCGGACAATCACGAGAAAGCACGAATGGTCAAAACTCCACTAATCAGGATCGAAGCTTCATCAAATTGCATCTACTAACCTTCTACACTTGGATCTTTAAAAGGGCGCTCAAAATCGTCCAGATCGTCTTCTGGTTTAGCCAAAACCACAAAACCGCAAATCCTGCCAGAGAACTGCACAAAATCTGGCAGAGGCCTCCTTTCTTTCTTTCCCCTTCCCAGCATTCCCCGTGCGCTTTAATTTTTCCCTCTTCCCAGCCTCCGCGCGTTTCTACCCAGCTCGACTGTAGGAGGCCTCTGCAGAGGAGAGAGTTTGCGACGTATAAGTTATTGTGCCTTCAAAGCTTTGCTCTGGCGAGCATGTCTTTTAGTGATTTGCCTCTCTTGTATTATATAATAGGAGGCGTTTTGAAAATGGTCCTCAGCAATGGCTGATTTTGAATTAAACTACATTTGTATATCTTAATATATTTTTTTTAGGTTGTTCTCTAATCACTCTGCAGTGAAACGAAAACAAATCACCCTTGCAAAATGGATTCCCGGCTCTCTGGGAATTCCTAGGAATTCCTAAGAATTCCCAAAAATTCCCAACTATGCAAATTAGAATTGATATTAATCATTCAATGTTCTGTTTTGCTCTACTAGGTATATATTCAATTCATGATCAGCTGCTGTGAGAACAGATGTGGCATTCATGGCAAGAGCACTGCAGTTTCAAGTCAAGAGTAGCCTGCTCAGTATTAAAGCTAAGACACTTTTAATAACTACTCAAACTTATAACGAGGACACAATGCAATTGTAAATGTATTGTAAGTTGTCTCTAATCTACTCTGATTGAACACAGCAAAATATTTTGAGAAAAACGAAAACCAAGACAATGACTTTGTTGTCTGATTCACTTTGTGCATACTGTTGAAGCTAAGAATTCCTAGGAATTCCTAGGAATTTTCTAAGAATTCCTAGGAATTTTTTCCTAAGAATTCCTAGGAATTCCTAGGAATTCTTAGGAATGAAGGTGTGAATTTTCACGGTAATTGGAACATGGAATTCCTAGGAATTCCTAGGAATTCC
>Ga0126336_10000195_pt1 | contig 19753 bp, 6 predicted proteins | sample SidCmetagenome_FD_92530 | JGI IMG/M metagenome (GOLD analysis project Ga0126336, IMG submission 92530) | Coral microbial communities from El Islote,Puerto Morelos, Mexico - Siderastrea C C metagenome | ecosystem: Host-associated > Invertebrates > Cnidaria > Coral | place: El Islote,Puerto... | reverse complement strand
TCGGCGTGGTGTGTGGAAGCCATGCAAGGTTTTATTTGTGCGTCATAAGGGCTTAGCGGCATGGTAGAAACGAGCTCCACTTAATCTTAAGCAATTATTCGGCTGCAGGTAGCGAAGGTGAGTATTTAAATTTCTGCTTTGTTTTACCGGTTTGTTTTCTTCTGATGGCCTTTCACGTTTCACAACTTACATCGATGTGTTAAAGTAACCACGACTGGCTATTGTTGATGACAGTCAGGTATATTTTTTGCGCCTCCGACTTTTGATACTGAGTTGCTTGCCTCTGTTTGCTTGTCTCTTTGGTTGTAAGCGGTTCCTTTGGATGTTTGCCAAGACATGTCGTTCGCAGTTAACAAGGGAAGGGCGTAAAAGCTGACCGGGTAATTCCCTTTGCTAGACCTTGTTGGAATTTGAAATTTCTTGTCTCCTTGTAAGCTTTGGCGAACTGCAAAGAAATCGAATTTAAATTTTCTTAGTTTTTATCATCACTCTCAATTGTAAGAAGTATTAGGGGTGTAAGACAAGGAGCACTAGACTCTGAATCAAATTGTCTCTCTGAGGAAATCAGATTGCATTTAGTTGCCGATTCCGAGTGTAGCCATCCCATGGCGTTTGTGTCAGTTCGACTCGAAATTTAGAAAATCCCCTTAGAAATATGAATTAAGATTTTGTCGTTCCAAAAACTAGAAGGTAATATGCTCAAAGATGTTGAGTACAGTTAAACGACTAGAACGGCATCCATATGTATATGCCACTGTTCAGTGCGCTGCAGTGTAATATTCTCTATGTAATAACAAACTGACTAATCAGTCACCGAAAGTTGACGCAGCTACAGAAGCGATTTTGTAGTGTACTTCTTTGCGCACTAACTCGGTAAAAGAGTGAAAAGCCGTAAACAGCCTCTTGATTGGTAAAATTGGTGAGGATATGCACATTTTTTCACCAGTTTATAGTTTTGTACTCGAGTTCCGCCTACTGACTGAACGTTGTTAGAAATCTAGCGCCGGTGAATGAGGCTGACACGGAAAAACCTAGCAGTCGAAACACTGTATCACATCCAAGTGCATGAGCCTTACAGTAGTTCAGAAAATGTTAGTGCAATGGACAATAGCACTGAACTCACAATTTCCATTCGATGCTATTTTTAACCTCGTGTTTGTATGCCAAGTAGGCTAATTACCTTAATACCAGGGTATTAAGAGAGTATTACTTGTATACTTTGGTAATTACTGGCTCCCTTCAAGCGAAAAGTTAACCAATTAATTAATTAACTGATTGATTTATCGTAAAAAAATTGTTATGTCACTGATGTATTCAGTGCAATGTTAACTCGAGCTGTTTTCAAACTAGATAGTAATCTTAAAAGTATTTTATAGCATATTCTGTTATTAGCTCATTTCTCTTTGTAATGACTCAGCAAAGAGAGAAACAAGCACGAACCGCTACACACAAGCCGCAGTAAGGAGTAGCAGCGGCTTTGTGTGTGGAAGCCGATTTATTCTGAGGCATCAAAGCTTGGGCGCATGTTAGAAACGTGCTCCTTTTTAATCTTAAGCAACTCGGCAGTAGGCAACGTAGGTGAGTGTTTTGAATTCTGTTCTGTTTTGCCAGTTTTTGTTCTTCTAATGGCATTTCACCCCAGTGTAATAAATTGTCCGTATCTGTTCCTTAGCCAAACAAACAAGGGGGTTATATAATTAGTTTCTAAAGAAACTGTGGTGCTGCGTCGGTGGGGACGTGAAACACAAAACTATATCAACTGAGTTGATAAGGTAAATTGGCCGTCGTAAAGAAATTGTAAGCTGACGTTTCCAGCGTTAGCCCTTCGTCAGAGCGAATCAAGGAATTAGGGGTGCACTCGGTTTTTATGGAGAGCAGTGGAGCTACGTATACGCTACTGGTAGGAACATGGCAACGTGAAAAAAAGAGAATATCTTTTGTCACTGTTTGCTTTTCTCTTCAGAGGTTCCTTTGAATGTTTGCCAAGAATTCTTGTTAAGCAGTTTGTAAGAGCAGAAAAGCTGACTGAGGAATTCCCTTTGCCACTTCTAGAGTTTGAAATCACTTCCGCAACTCCTCTGCGTTGGTGACTTCTTGTCTCTCTGTAAGCTCCGGTGAAGTGCAGAAAATTGAACTCAAATTTTATTAGTTTTGAGAAAAGATAAGATTTTGATTAGTAGTTCAACTTACTCGTAAGATTTATTTAGGGTAGGGTTAAGGCCCACTGGACGATGAGTCGAAATCTCTGCGTGGGAACACTGCATTTGGCTGTCGATTCTTAATGTAACCATCCCATAATATCAGTGCCTTTTTTATTTAAAATGTCAGAGAATTCCATCAAAAATCGGAATTAAAATTTCGTGGTTGCAAAGGACTTTTGATATGCATCCTTTAAACTGGTCAGTTCTTTTGAAAATTCTAGAGGCTAAATTTCCAAAAGAAGAGAAAAGATGTTGATTGCATCTAAAGGACTGAAATTTCACCACCGTGAATTAATATTAATCTGTGCAGCTAACGTGTAGGTTTGCCAGGGAATAGAAGCTTGTCCGTGTCTCTTGTGAAGTGTGGTTCTTTACTTTTCTGCCTAAATATGTAAAAGACGCGAACAGTGAAACAGACATTTGATCAGTGAAGTAGGTGAGCAGATTTACACGTCTTTTTGTAAGCAGCACTGACACTCGATTCTATTATCAATTTCATGTTGCCTGGGGCCCGTTTCTCGAAAGTCCCGATAACTCTTTGGGCCCGGAAAGCTATTTTATGTGGTCCGTGCGTACATTAAAGACTCAAATTTTGTTGGTTTTGAAAGCTGAGCAATAAAATTCTAAGTTGATAAAACCAGTCGGGCTGATCAGTGCGGGCTAAAAACTACGCCAACGTTCTATAGATAATGAGTGTAATTTATATCTCCAGGCCAGGAAAGTTACCGGGACTTTCGAGAAACGGGCACTTGGTACGACTTAAGGAATAATTACCATAATACCAGAGTTTTAAGGTGACACTGCTAATTAATCTCGTAATTACTATCCCCCTGAGAAGCTAATTTCCTAATTAATCTGGCAATTAATAAGGTAATTAGCAGGGTTTTATGATAACACTGGTAATTAATCTGATAATTACTAGCCCTTTGAGCAGCTAATTACCTAATTAATTTGGTATGTCTCTCAGTTTTTTTAAGTGCAGTTTTCAACTATAAGTGATAGCGAACTGGTAGGATTTTCGCCGATTGTTTTTTTCAGAAAGTATTCTATAACATTATTCTATTAGAAAATTGATCGCTTTCCTGTGTGAATATTAAAAAAACGAGGAACAAACGAGAACCGCTATCGCATAGGCCGCTCTAAGGAGTGGCAGCAGGCTTGGTGTGTAAAGGCCGTGTAAGGTTTGATTTGTGCGTCATAAAGGTCCATGAAAGCTTAGGCGTATCGTGGTTAGAAATGTGCTCCGCTAAATCTTAACTTAAGCAACTCAGCTTCAGCAGTGAAGGTGAGTACTTTGAATTCTGTTCTGTTGTTGCCGGTTTGTGTTCTTCTGACTGGCTTTCGCGAATTAAGGACAACTACCGTCAGAGAGGTATGATTTTAACGCTCCTAACCTTTGAATACTCAGTACCTTCCCTCTGTTTGTTTGCTTAACTCTTCGGTTGAATATAGTTTCTTTGGATGTTTGTCAAGATATATCATTAGCTATCATTTGCGGTTAGTACTGAAGCACAACGCATCCGGATGCGTAAGGGCTGACCCTTCACTAGCCCTTTCCAGATTTTGAAATTACTACCACAACATCTTTTTATTAGTGACTCCTCGTCTCTCCTAAGCCTTGGCACACGAAGAAATATGGATCGCGGAGGTCACTGATGGGTTTCCTCCCATCGTAGGCTAAGAAAAAGAGCAATTGCTTGCTTAAATCATTTCATTTTGGAGCGTATTCACTCAGTTGCTGCTCGGAGCGCTATGAGTAGTCTAACGTAAATTTTAGGATCCGACCATTTGCATCCTGTCAAAAATGCAGACAACAGATACGAATAAGGAAACGAAGTTGTCATTCGGTACAAACTGTCAGCGGGTACTGGATTTTGTAAATTTTAGGCAGGCAGTGCTTGTTTAAGTGAAGTGATGAATTACATGCGTGACTGTATCTGTTATTATGATGTTGAGGGATTCTGGTGACCCTGCGATCAAGTCTGTGCAACCGGAGGTGCAGACAGAGAAGAAGTGGATAGTGAAAGAGGCCATGAATGATTTACTACGAGCAGTCTCTCTTCCCGCTAAGGGATAGTCGAGGAAAACGAACAAGCGAGCGAGCACGAAATCGCCCGCCGCGTTGAAACGTGACGCGCGTGTAAATGTAAATCTCCTCGCGTGTAAGTGTAAATCTCTCCACGTGTAAGTGTAAATCTCCTCGCGTGTATGTGTAAATCTCCTCGCGTGTAAGTGTAAATCTCTCCGCGTGTAAGTGTAAATCTCTCCGCGTGTAAGTGTAAATCTCCTCGCGTGTAAGTGTAAATCTCCTCGCGTGTAAGTGTAAATCTCTCCGCGTGTAAGTGTAAATCTCTCCGCGTGTAAGTGTAAATCTCCTCGCGTGTAAGTGTAAATCTCCTCGCGTGTAAATGTAAATCTCTCCGCGTGTAAGTGTAAATCTGCTCGCCTACTTTACTGATCACTACACTAACGGCTCGACACACGTTTTTGCGCGCGCTCGCTTTTTCGTTTTCCTTGATTATCGCTGAGCGGAAAGAGAGACTGCTTGTAGTCTAGAGGATAAGGCCTTTCAGCACATCCTTACAGGGTACAATGTTACGGCAGTATACACAACGTCATAACCAGACTTAAGAAGTCAGTTGCCACAGCAGTTGAGAGCCAATGTCATAGCAAGGGCTTTGAGCTTTAGTGAGGGCAAGAAGCAGTCTGCTACGAAGGTAGCAACTCTGATGGGGGGCACCGAGCAGTATTTTTCACTGTATACTTGCTCTTCTAGAAAAAAAAAAGAAAGAAAAATGAACGATCTTATTGAAGTTTATAATTTTCCATCTCAGACCTGGTTGGCAAATATAAAATCGGAGAATTGGGCCGGATAAACCGCCAAATTATTGTAATGTAACGAAAGTGAGACGGCATTGTCTCTATTTTACTCTAGTAAGCTGTGAAACCTGCTGACAAAAAAAAAAAAAACTCCATTCGGATGAACTAAAGACTCGATATCCATCAGTTTCGTGCGCCCACGTTCTTGACCAAGTATTTAAGAACTGCTTCCGATTGGTTACTTTTGAAATGTAATTTAACCAATTAGAAGTTCTACCCCCAAAGTGCAATCTGATCCATATAGACAGCTTTAGTCGTTGTTTTGTTTCAGGCTGTGCCTTAAAGATTGAAGTGAACAATTTCTTGGACGTTGCATGGACTCAGCCATAAATAATAAAGGTATGTGTAAGATAGTCAAGCATTCAGGTTCATGAATAGATAGCAGTGAATTCTGTCGGAAAGTCTAACAAATTGCGGCGACCAGCGAAGAGCTTACGTCCCACTGATTCAGGTCGCCAGGGGGTGGTAATGCTCTTAGACACTTGAAGAGTGTTGCCGGCGGAAACCGGGTCGGAGACTTCAAGTTGAAATCAGGCCCGCTGCCACTCCGCATGGTACGTGTGCTGATTTTGTTCCGGAACGAGGTAGGTGCGTAGAAAGATGGTGTTTACCATTTTGCCAAAATTTCCAAAACTTCCGGTTGGTAAGGTCAGTTTTCAGAAATTCCATCAGAAAATTTTTGGACTAGTTTCCGAGGAATTCCTTTTGCCGGTCGGGACAAACCGATCAAGAATTACCCTACCATTTGATCATTTTTCTCGGTTCAAGTCTTCCGCTGAAGGAAAGTGGCCGAAAATCCGACATGCGGGTTCTGGAAACGACATTGGGTAAATGGTAAGATCCATTCCATCCTGTTGGTCACGCAGAACGGTAATTTTCTTACCGTTATGCGTTCGAACAGCCCAAGCGGTTTTTTTTAGGTAAGTGGTAAGCATATCCCAGAACTTTTCACTTTTCAACACCAAGTTCTCTGTGGCAAAAGGCAAAGTTCATTCTCTTATTTCGCACAGTCCTTTTGGCAAGAGACAACATTTTAGCTGCCTGTCAAAAAAAATGTAACAAGTTTCAAAGTCCTGAATTTGAATTTCGTTCAGTAAACTCGGTCAAATCGTTTGAATTGGTCACGACGGTACACGGGTCTTTGCTCAGGCTTTTGATGACTCGTTCGATAAACAAGTGCTGGAAAATTGTTGTAAAACCGACAAAGGGCAACTTTCCATTTTGTAAGACATGACAGTGTGACATGATGCGTATCCTAAGGCAGTCGTTTTGCACAGTCTTAATGTAATGATGAATTTGTTTGGACTGGTCAGTCGGCCTTATTGTCTTTGCAATCTTTTGACAAATTCATGACGTCACACGAGGACTTCGGAAAAAATATTATCCTTAAACTGAACTCCACTATTTCTCCGAGTTGGGTTTGTTCGTAACAGATGTTTCGAGCGCACTTTCGAAAGCCATGGTTAAACCAAAGGCGGAGCATTTGGTTTGAGCTCCCAAGACTGCTAGGCTGTTTTCGTTTTCTATTTGACGTCACAATAGGATCTGTTCGTTCTCTGTTTTGGTGGACGTTTTCTATCAACCAAACACTCTTTTCGTTTGATTAAAAAATGTTTGAAAATGTTGACCAACAAAGATTTCGTGAACTAAGATTCAGCGCGTCAGGGCCGATATTTATCATGATGCATAGAGGACTGGAGCCTTAACAGTAGATCCCTCAGGGCCCATTTCGTGGTAGCTAAGGTGCATGCAGGTGGCGTGTTGCTCCAATGAATCTAGTATCACTGAGGGAAAGAAACGCACAAAACCGATCCTTTTTATTATGTTCTAGAAATAAATAGTGACACCCTTAAAGTGTCTATTTCAACAAATAAACAACCTAGGAATTAAGTTGCGATTCAAGATGAAAGCGTCGGAATCTTTTGGTGAAACCGGTTCACAGTACAGAATTGACCAATATGACCTCGCCATGTGACTCTAACACATCTGCCACTCAAAAACAAACACACACACAAAAAAAACGTTTACACAATGCTCTCTTTACACGCTTTACAACAATTCTTGAAAAGTCGAGAAAACATTTGTAGCAACAATTTTTTTTTTCTGAGAGAAAGAAAAATGTCTCGGGAGACAAGTCCATCTCAGAATTCATTAATTTTTTATAATGCACTGTTATAGCTTCTTATGGTAACCGCGATGTCAAAGGTGTTTTTTTTTATGAAGCTTAGTGGAAATACTTAAGAATTTCAAGGAAAGCGAAATGCTTGGGTATTTTGCACGTTATTGAAATAACTAGAATCTGCTACAAAATAACTGAAATAAGATCCCAATTCTAATTTATTTTAAGGAGTTTTAGAAACTGGTGTTTATATTGTGTAAGGTTGTTTTAACTTTTGAATTATTGTGATTTGGAGCAACATTTCTGTTTACTCTGCTAATTGTTAACTTCTATTCATCAACTGCCGCCACGATAGTCTCTAGCTAGAGTATCGCATTATTTATTTATCGCTAACACCCGTGAAAGATGAAAACAGGTGTTTTACAAGTGAAACTCGATTTATTTGAAAGGTCTTCGGCGTCTTTTTCGCTTTTCAGAAAATAAAACTCCCTGGTGAATTGACTTCGATAAAATCCCTCGAATTTCTTTTACTCAAGGTTTGGTAACTGTCTATTTCCAAGCTATTTTGATGAACTTTGCGTGGAGCTACAGAATTAAAATCCAGCCATTTAATAATTTATGACTGTATTTATGTTTATCCTGCCTGCCGATATGAATAACATCACCCATATCACGGGCAGTTAAATAATAAAACAGCAGGGTTTAAGTTTTGCCACCAGCGATAATTGTTTTCCTTTTTCGAGTCACGTTGTTAAAAGATTCCACCTGAGAACTCCAAGGCAACCAAGTTATCGGGAACATCTCTAAGCGCTTTTAATTTCTGGATTAAAATTTCTCCCTTTTCGTAATGGGTGAAGAACAGCCTATATATACAGCTTACTATCGTGTATAACCGCATCTTAACAGACGTCAAAACAATTTCGATTTTAATGGATTTTCTTTTCAGCCTCGCTAAATATGTTTCCCAGCATGTGGTAGCGAAAATGATCTATCCAATTCCTTTTTTCTAAGGACAAATCTGCCGCCGTCTGTCTTTTGTATTTACAAGAACATCCCTCCTTTTTTCGGTCATCGCTACATGAATTTCACGCTCGTTTTCTGCTCAGCATGACATTGCGACAGTGCTATACATTGAAAGTGAATTCATTTCCTAAACGATCTTTTCAAGGAGGCGGTTTCGTGTTGGCTCATATCCGCACATCCAGGAAGCGTATTCCCAATTTCCGTTATTGTCCTCCATTTTATCAAGATACCCTTGGATAAGCTTATGCTACATACTAAAAAAATTAAGGTTATTTACAATGAGTTTTATGGTCCGAGAATCACCGCAATTGAAAGGTAGAATCGATTTATATCATTCTTTTCCTACAGGGGATACTTAGACTTTTTTAAAATCCTGTCTGCAAAGCTCGCTCTTTCTAGAATCAATTTTACAGACCAAAAATAAAATCAACAACAAAATGGTACGAAAAACCATTGTTTATTTTTGTTTCTTGGTTGGTTTGTTTTCGAAGAAAAAAAGTGTGAAACCCATTTGAAAGGTACTGAATTGAATGTTGGTGTTAATTCAGGACCTCAGGATTTTTCCTTTAAATTCGTTTAGATAGGCAGACTTTTGTCACGTTTGTAGTTGTCTTTGGGACAAATATGATGAAAGCCGGCCAAAACACACTCAAGAGCGTATTACACTCAGACAACACTCTGTAATTCCCCGTTATTACGTCACACCTAATACAGAGTCCATGTTTTCTAGAATAAACGCTTTTTCATCAATCTAACAATACGGCGGTATAATTTCACGCCGAAAAAATGAAGTCTGTTTATTTTTCTCCTTTTTACAATTTAATTCAATTAGGATGAGTTTCGCCGCGTTATTCCCGACAGTTTTTCAATAGTAAAAGTGTTTTAACAGCACTTTGCCGTTGTGAGTCAATAGTTTTTCGTGAGTGAGTAAATTTCTTTGTAAACGATTTAAACGAGAACATGTCTCTGTAAAAGCTAATGTTTGAAATGTCATTCGCTCGCAGAGACAGCGTTTGACCATGCAGCAAAGAGCTCCCCGAGTAGAGATCTAGCCACTTTTTCATCAAAGGCTGCCGATTCCATGTCATTAATAGCTATATAAAGGGCATGCAAATTTAAATTTTCTGTAATTTTTTTTCAATTTAGTGTTTGTCCTCCTTTAAATAAACTGTTTGGTAAGCACCAGAAATCCCATCTTTAACTGCGTTCAGTGATTAATTTCTGTCTAATATTCAACTGCGATGACTTTTTTTCTGAAACATTCCACATATTTTTTTTAATGCAAAAAGAGATCGTCTTCGCCACCTGCCTGGGCGAACAGCCATATGTAAACCACACGGTGTAAATGTCGGGTATGTCTCCCAAGAAAATACTTCCATTTCTTTAGGTGGTCCACAACCAATGACAAAATACTCTTTGGAAAGCAAGGAAGACCGCAACATTTGAAAAATACCCCAGATTTTAATCGCAAGTCATCCTTCTTCGCATAGCAGCTGCTGAATGGAATAGAGCTTTTGTTATCGCTAGATAAAGCTAGAAATTGATAAGTTTGCAATTAGTGTCGAAATCGAAAGAAAATTTGCAATTTGACCGGTTAAATGGCCACTCTAGAATGAGCGGTCAATTTTCCTGTGCAACAGTCAAAATGCCGGAAAAAGGAAACTTTTCGTGGCTTGCTTCACAAAACAAACATTTACATTTTGGCTAAACGTAAGCAACGCGGACTAACACGTTGGGGGAGTTGAAAATGGCTTAAAACTGAATTACGAAACACTCCAATTTTTGCTTTAAAACTATATGTACACAAGAAGCGTGTACTCTAAAAACAGAATAATTATACAAATGACACTCGGTGTGTAGGCAGGGAAATATATACCCTTATAAATACAAATAGCTGCCGGATATTGTCTTCCAAAGTGAAATACGGGGAATAAATATTGCAGTAATTACTTACGACGATCTATGGTTTCCAGACTGTGGCTGTGTCTAACTAACTGTCTGTCTTTTTTTTTTATTTCGATAGAAAATCGTCAAGTTGAATTCAAAAGATTGAAATGAAAACTGCTTTGTGTGATAAGATCGACAGTTAAGATTAATACAGGGGTAAAAGACGATATTTTAGGTTCTGAGGCTCTGATTTTTTCCAAGATAAAGGGTCTTTTCATAAATAACGCACCCACTTAAATGGCAACAACGATTCTGTATTTTTTTTATAGTAGGTATAATGTAGTTTTACAGATACATTTTGTTCACTCGAGTACAATATTTTCCGTACAGTGTCATGGCGTCAAAAATAAACTCTGTACGATAATCATGCATTGTTTTGTGTTTATAACCAAAGAATAGACAATAAACACAGAGTAAGTAGATCAGAAGTGAATTACCAATTGGAAAAAAGAACGAGAGAATACAATGGTTTGGCGCTATCTAGTAAATTATATTTTCTTCACTAGCTGAACAAACTGTTTTTATCAGACCAAACAGCTGCACAAAGACCATGATCGACACGAACATTTTAACTGTTAAATCGTCAGTTATTCGTGCATTGTGTAATTTCGTTATAGAATTACAATCCCAGAAAGAATAGAATTGTGCTGAAAAACCACTCAAAGACGTAAAGCTGAAACATCAACTCTGCTAAAAGCATTGACAAGGGCGCGCGACTGACATAAAGGGCAATTTAGATTTAGAACAATTTCTTGACTTTGCAGACAGAAAATGGCAAGCTGTGTGTAGTTTTGGATTTAATTTATTTGAACAGAATCCTTCCCTTAGGTCGAACCCTTTGGTAGTGAATTAAAGGCTCGATCGTTTATGTTTTTCCAGCCATTTTCTTAAGAAAACAGTTCGTTGTTTGTAAGACCGAGTGCCTTTTTGCAGCTTCATTTTTGCCTGTGATATAGTTTTCCATCTATTGTTTCGCAATCAAATTTTTTATTACTGTAATCACAGTTTACAGCCTGAGAGTCATTTTTGAGCACTTTTTGATCTAAATTTTTCTCAAATATTTTTTCGGGCTGTCGAGTTATTTATATGGGATCCCTCGATATAAAACGCCTAGCCCCACAAGGACCACAAGTTTATTAAAATATAGGAAGTCATATCTGATTTTTTCCAAGCTCAATTCACCAGAGATCGGAAGAACAAAGCTGTGATAGCGGGAGTATTTTTGTCAACAATTTCCTTTTTCCGGCGTACGTAAGGCTTTACTTTGATCCATTTTTTCTCGTTAGTATGAATAAGAAAAGCAAAAAGACATATTGCTAAGACACGCTCAATTTCCGCTCGCTTCGTAAAGATCTATAGTTATTATTAAAATACAGGATGTTGCCATTAATCTAGTTTTGTTCCTAGAAATTATATTCGCAGTCTATTTACGATCCCCCACGGCAAAAAACTAAGTGATCTTATTTTAATTTTATTTTTTATCGTCTTCGTCCAGAAATTTTGCTTTCAAAAATAGCAACACCCATTCTGTGCTCGTCCAAAAAACAACTTGAGACTGAAAAAAAATTATCAGTCCTAAACCAAATTAAACTCTGCCGACGAAAGGAAAGGAAACCTTTAAAAAGATCAAAAGATTGGTGTTGTTCTGTCGACAATAATTTACCGCTTTTATTGTGCTTTCTACTTATATACGAAAACTGAAATTGGTCCGGATATCCTGTGTTAGGAGAATTGAAACAGCTGCTCTTAATACACGATGGTCTTATTTTTGTTTTGAAAAGCCTCAAGTAATTATATGTAATATTTAATTTATCTATTCTTCGCAACGTTAATAACGCTGTTTTTTATCCTCGCTGGCAGACTTTAATTGGAAAAAAGCTTTTGCGTTCGCGTGGCTCCTTTAAATTACAGAATTGACCCATGGTGGCGAACTTGGTCAGAACTGTTTGAGTGAGGTTAAACGTTTTATTTCTGCTGCGCTGAAGAAATGAATTGCCAGGGGTGACACGGTGTCATGTGACGAAGTCGCCTCAGAGCAGCTGCTTAAATTGGGAAGGTTTTATGGGAATCTGCACCTGCTATTTTGAAAAATAAATACTTCATCAATAACTTTATGAAAGACATCACGGGCGCCTCGAATAAAGTGCTTTGGGGCGGATATGTCCAACTTAAAACAAATAAGCTTCGTCTTAGCATTTATTGCGTAAATGTTAAAAAGCACGCTTTATTGGTGGGCCGATCTATTGGGTTTTTGTATAGATTGTGCGCGCACTTTTCAGTTGTCAAACACCGCTTTTTTCATTCTTGGAACCTTTGGCCGCTGAGAAACTAATGACGTTGTTTTTGAGATTATAACAACAGTGTTGTCAATCGCCAAAGTGCCTAACAGATATCGAAATTATCTACTCCGGAAGGCTTTTCTTATTCAGTCGGCGGCACGTGTACGAAAAGGAGGCATTTTCCCAAACAACTCGTAAACAATTGAGCAGATGTCTGCTGGAGTTGAGCTAGTCAAATTGATGGCCTTTAATGTCTGTCCAAATTTAAAAGCGCGCCACTGACATCATAGGAAATTGAAAGTGATTTACGAGAGACTTCGGAAGAGAGATGTTGTAAGAGAGGAATTGAAGACTTGCCCTTCTCTCCCAATATCAGTTGTGACGCTTTCAATTTTGCTAAACCAATATACAAATCAAACAGTAAAGCTTAAATTTGACAGAAAGATCTAGCGGATTGTGGGTTCAGCTGTCTTTGGCGTCGCACTGAAAACAGGAGTGTGCAAATCTAGCAAAGATGCGATAAGTTAGCCAAAAGGCAAAGCTTTTATACAAATTTAGTGCTTGTCGTTACAGGTGCAGGCCTTATTTATCATAACAATAGAGCCGATATCAATGTAAAACAAAAATTGATAGCGGGAAATTTTTCATAATTAATTGAAGCATGGCAGCGGAAACCAAGGTTCGGCAATGAAATTAGTCATTCAGTGATGCTCTTGCTCGCTGAATGCAGGTAAGTTTGCAAAGATCGAACGAAAATCTCCAATTGGAACTTATCGAGCGAGAGAAACTTTAAAAAAACAAAATAGGCGCCAGGGAAAACTCCGCATCTTTTGGAAAACTCGGATCTCGTTTGAACGTCATTGACGTAACACCAAGTCGAGGCTTAATCACAAATGCAATGGCTGGTGTTACGGAGGGACCGTGTGTTGTCGTCGAATGTCCCGTGTTTTACTTTGTCTGATCGCACCGCAGAATTTTCTTGTCTAGTGTAGGACACTAGTGAATGTGGGATGGAAGCATTGGAGACGAAATTGCTCTGAAAGAGCCTCACGGAATGGATGAATTCAACTTCACGATCGGAGACGTTGTGTTGGCTGAATGGGAAGACAAACTATTCTACGCGAAAATTCAGAAAATTGACCGTGTTTCTGGCAAATGCACTCTGATATTCGACGACGATTCTGTTGAGGAATGTCCGTTTGCCAAGATTCACAGTGGTTCGTCTTTAATTCTCACACTCTAATTTCTCTATTCAGTTCAGGAAATTTTAACTATAGATCGATAAAACCGTCGACCGGGTTTCTTCATGTATGACACATGGAGCGGGATTTGCGCCCTCTGTCTTCATGTGGGAAGCAATTAGCGACTTTTTATTTTTCCTCGATAAAACTTCCTTTGCGTAATATCGTAGGAAGAGTGTAATTGGATTTTTTTGTCTTCCCTAACGCTACTTTCTGTTTCCTCGCAGTGACAGAAACGACGGCAGAAATTGTGTGTATTATTTGCAAAGACGGAACTTCGCTGAGACCAAACGAGATCGTGTTATGTGACAAGTGTGGCATTGGTAAGTTCCGCATTTATATATTGTACTTTCCACTTTCAGTTAGTGCATCGCTGAGACGGAAGGAGGATGAAACTTTCGCAACACTGTAATCACTTTCTTGTCCATGTGTGTTGCGATAAAGAAAGGCCGTCCATTTAAGTTCGCGTCAATCCACCTGCTTCTAAGCAGCGCTGTTGTTGTGAAGGAAGAAGACAGGTCGCCCTGCAACGTGGAATCATTTAAACAATAAGTGCGTAAAAATCGAGCCACTCCACTTTCTAGTCTTTCTTTGCTTATAGCGCTTTCAGCAAAACAGATTTATCTCAGAGAGTAAATCACTAATCCTAACAGCGAGTAAACGATTTTTATTTCGCGGTAATGACTCGGTATATATTTAAATTCGCGGGAACATCTTTTTTAATACCAACAAAAAAGTTTGAATTCGGCTCTTGTGTCAAAGGCAGAGAAAAATTGAAGGAAAATGGCGATCTGATTTTGTGATAAATTTAAAATAGCAGATGAGATAAAAAATGATACAGGTCTTCTTTTATTTATGTGATTGTATTGATTTCAAAAATAAGAATATTGACGTAAATTTTCGAGTTGCATGGGCCAGACTTGTTCAAAAGAGGGCGTTATAAGTGACAATAGTTTCCAAGGCAAGCGTCTGAGCCAAGTACAGAATTCAGTCCACTACGGATACAGTTGCTTCGAAACCAAATGATTCACAGCCATTCTTGCTGAAGTACAGTGTTAAAGGCCCATTCATACTTGTCTATATTTTATATCATGGGTAATAATTTCGCAATGTTAAAAGTACTGAGCTTTTCATTAGCCGTGGAATTCATTATTCTGCTGAAACGGCTTCATTACTCGGATGTTGAGGAAATAGTTTTTGAGTGTACACTGACTAAAAAAGTTTTCGCAGACTATTTATTTTGCGTTTTCGGTAATGGGTGTTTTTGTTGTCATGTCAGCTGACAGTCTTCGCGCGCAAAATGGTAAACTACGTTGATTTCAGTTTTGATCGAACGTTCGGTGAAGTTTTCTTGCAGTGTACGTGATGGCTGCTACTCCCACTAATATGAACTTGACACAAATTTCAGCTGCACATTATTTAAAACCTGTCGAAGTCATTTTTCTTTGTTTGCCTTTTAATGTCTTTAAAAAAGAGAGAGAGAGAGAGAGAAAAAAACTTACCGGGACGTATTTGTTATCTCGTTCCCCGTAGTTTTTTTGCGACATATACGATTTTATGTGTTTGTCACAACACTTCTATATTTTATTAAACATGTATACATAAGTCCTGGTGTTAAGTTGATTAGTTTCTCAATTGAACAGTACGAAAAGCGTCCCTACGAGGGCTATAAATCCCCGACCCGGTGTTCTTTCGAAAAGACCACGGTGCAATTCATCAGAAAAATTTTTCCTCCATATGCCAGTAGATTGTTGTCCGAAGACTCTAAAAGGCCTTCCTCCACCTTGAAAGCAGTTTCATGTGCACATTTCACTGCAACTTGTCATTGTTACAATATTATTTCTGCATTCCCTTTTTTACCACCTACATTGTTACAGTTGTTGTACGACTGATCGAGTCAAAGATTTCACACCACCTGTCTGTGGTCAGCATTACAAGCAAGCACATTTATGCTGGATACTTTTTACCCCATGGCAACAGTAATGAACCCAACCAGCGCCTGCTCTCTTAGCTTCTCCATTTTACTTCAAACTCTCTTTGCAGATTATTTAGTCTGGTTTTGTGACCGTGCACTTAAAATAATAGCCCATTAAAAGTCAAATTGTGCTTGGTTATTTACCGAACAGAAAATTTTCACAGAGGGCAATTTATGTACCATTCATGACATACATTAGTTAAGTGACATCACGGGGTAAATAAAATAGGACATGCTTTGATCGGGACAGCTAAAAGCAGTCTTCAACTATGATATCCCATGTCTGATTCCAGGTAATTTATTTTAGTGTTTTTCTAAGAATATTGTCAAAAAGGTTGCCCATCCACATCATTTTTTTTTTCAATTGCATTGCTATTTTATTTAAGTTGTAACTTAGATCGTACAAAAATTTACCTTTGATGTAAAATCAGTAGGCTTTGTTAATAATTTATAGTATATCAAAACTCTTCTTTATCTTCTGGAAATTACATCAGAACTACCACAATGATTACTGACTCTTCAACTTTCCTTCATGTTGATGGCTGGCAAACTCACAATTTAGCTGAACTCAAATTACACGTTAAGCGTGGCACTAGATGTCACTCCTGGCTTTTCAAGTGGAATGTTTTATCCTCTCTTATGCTTCAACTAAGTATCAAGTTTCAGTAGGGAAAGTAATTTAAAGTAAATGGTTTTTAGGTGCTATGCTGATGTTACATGTAATATCAATCAATGGGTGAACAGATGTTAACAGACATTTTGGGAATGCTCTTTTGGTGACCTTATAAACTTGTTAGCTTATCACATGGCTTTTTCATCATCACAGTAATTATCATATAGATTTTATAAACATGTTAAATCTACGCTGTGAATGGAACACAGCTTGTACATGTAAGCATATTGGCTGTTAAAGTCAAGAGACTTGCTAGAGCTTTAATAGCACATGTACACTTAGAAAGTTGGAAATTTTACCATCTGCATGCCAGTGTCTATGACAGTACATACTGTCTGATCATGGCCCACCCATACATGTGATATGTTGTAAACATGTGACTTGAACATTAGTGCTTCTTCTAATCTTAAAGCAAAAGCAGATGTTCTCTATAAGAAGCATATTTATGGATATCCTGTTTTAAAAGTAATCCTTTTATTGATAAGTTAGAAATATGAATTCTCTAAATGTGTTTGCCATAATTCTTTTATTGTTTTGTGGAGAATTTCATCTTATATCAAGATAATTTCCCATTTATTCTTGTGAGTAGAATGTACTGATTGTAAGGAGAAGTTAGATGCATATCATCTGTAGGAATTATAGGATTAACTCAAAAGTACTGCTAAAGAGGTTCTCACTGATGATTTCCCTAACGCAATATTATTTCTTGATATCTTTAATATTTATGAAAAAGCTGAAACTGTAGAGCTAAAACTTGGCTTTTGGCAGCTGGTACCATATCAGCATTGTCATCTGCATGTAGCTCAAACAAGGTAAAGCAGTCGTCACATATTTCAGCACAATTATCATGGTAAGACTAGAAAAAAGAAGTGATTACTTGCAGCCATGTTGTGACACTGAATTAAGCATGTCACTGGTAAGTTGAAGCTTTGCAACGTAAGTTCATACCACTGCCTCCCACACAATTGCAATTTTTAGGGTGGTAAGGTGATACGATTCCTCTAGAAACAGCTGCATCGGCTGAGGCTATGTTGTGTATGTGTACCTGAAAGTGAAATTTTTATTTCAGACTTCTGTTTTAGTTTTCCTAGAAGCATAATATAGTCTCTGTTCTTCGATTCTCATCTCACAGTTTTTCTTGAAGATCAATCAATGAATGATTGCAGGGAATTATTTCAAATTCAAAACATTTTATATACAATTCTATTCAGTGTGTTCAATCCTAAACAGAAAAACCATCATGACACAAGCAGTAATACTTACATTTGATTGTGTTCATCTGCATGAATACTAGCTTTGCTGCCAGATTATGCCATTTAGCTTTGTTGTAAAATACAAAAAAGAACAGGTAAACACCTATGCAGATGTCAAAAAATTCCGAAATTCCTTGCAATGAATTTTTATGGGCACTGCATGATGCTGACTGAACATAAAGGCAGTAATTTTCTACAAGGAATCTTATGCTATGTCAGTGTGTACTCCCCCATTAGATACTTAAATGAATAGTGATCCCCTTGTAAGCAAAAGTTAATGATACAAGGATATTGAGCAAAATCAACAGTGGTTGGTACCAAACTCAAGTAATTTTTCTTCCTCATCCCCTGAATAGTAAGTAGACTTGAACAGCTATCATGTGGACCATTTTATCAGCCCTCGTTAAAATTCTCCTGTCTCAATACATCTGCTGAAATTCAACTTGGAAAAAGTTATGGTTCTAAATAATTTAGGCAAAAACTTCCGTATGTTGATCACATTGTCTAGACTCACTGTCTAAAATGCATTGAATTAATTTAAAACAGTAAGGGTAAGTGAAGAGTTAAATACTGTGAGATATTTGTAGCAAATTCTGCTTACTGCCAGAAAATACATTTGGTCCCAGCACATTCTCATTATTAATACGGTCAGACATACCATATACAGTTGTTCTTGGACCACATTGACCACATTCCGTTGTCCGGGTGGGAGGGGTGATGACTAATGGGAGGTTAAAAATGTAGCATGCAGGGGTGTATCTTCAACTGAGTGGCCCCTTTCCACTTACCCCACTCTACAGGAGGTGCCTGTTGGCAGGGGTTGGACGTGGTAATACACCTTGAATCATCTGACTTTATGTTTGATATTTTTATGGAGAAACTAGATTTTGATCACCAATAGGCTCAAAGCTTTAGGCTCGTGCCTGGGGAATTGCTCTTTGCACCCACATACATGAAGATGCATGCCTTAACAGATGATCTTCCTTCTGAATGTCATCTGTAAGAAGACTACATCATGACAGATTTACCTAATAAAGATAGTACTCTTAGTGACAACTTAAAGTTGATTTCCAGTCTGTACTGTGCAGACTCAATGGTTTGTTTTGGTTTTTTGTTTTGAAAAACTACTTATGTCATGTGCGACTTTATGAAATGTACCAATTTGTGATGTCTTACATAAAGTGAAAAATACAATTTTTGTCTCCCGCCATCATGGAAATGACACAAGGTGCGTGTGTGGAAGATTCTTTCGAAAATGACGAGGTATTAAGGACTACTTTATTTTTCCCATGTGGAAAAATTTTCGTACAGCTCCAAACAAGACTCAAACATGCACTCTATTTCATAAATTATCTATGTTTTTTCCTTACATTCCGTCATGTGAGGCTCACAAACAATTCGGGGCCGAGCCTGCACAGTACAGACTGGAAATCAACTTTAATGCTTTGTATTTTCATCTCACCTGTACCCACCATAATTAAATTTTCGTAGTTAGTTATGACTCCTTAGCAAGGAAAGCTTCACATCTGCTGAGATGGGTCCACCCCTTTGTAGGTTAAATATATAACATACTTATATTTAGAACTTAATGTGGCAAATTTACCATTTCAAAAAATGTTTGCTATTTTAAGTATTTGCCACATATAGAAGTTGTTTTTAATAGAATTAAAAGTGTTTAAAATTGCCAAGAAGGGAAAAAACCTTGCTTGATTTAAAAATAGTCCCAAATCTGGCTAGGAAGAAACACTTCTTAAACCTAGTAACCTCAGTACTTATAAATGGTTATATCTAATGTAAGATTTGACACGTCAAAATTTTTTTTAATTGTCTGGTTTAAAAGTATTCATTTTTTAGTTCAAAAATATTTGTGTCAGTTGAAGAAAAGATGACTTATTAATTCATTCGTGATCTGATTTCCCATTTGAATTGTTTGTGATTTTGTTTTATTGAGGACAGCGGTAAATTTTAACCGAAAATATCAACCACAATAGACTATTATCACATTGTAAGTATTGTACTGTATATATATATATCTATATATATCTAACTGCAGACAGTACTGTTTCGGCCTTCTGGGCCTCATCAGTGCAGTGCTGATGCTGGAGTTGAGGTTAGCGGCTATAGCCACCTCAGACGATGCCACACATGTGGTATCATCGTAC
>Ga0126336_10000194_pt1 | contig 19755 bp, 14 predicted proteins | sample SidCmetagenome_FD_92530 | JGI IMG/M metagenome (GOLD analysis project Ga0126336, IMG submission 92530) | Coral microbial communities from El Islote,Puerto Morelos, Mexico - Siderastrea C C metagenome | ecosystem: Host-associated > Invertebrates > Cnidaria > Coral | place: El Islote,Puerto... | reverse complement strand
TTTCATTTTTTGATGATCAAAAGGGATGATTAAAATCTTCGGATATGATATTCCACAATCCTGAATGTCGTGAGTTTTCATCCAGAGTTCAATTTTTACACTTCCGCCTTGTACGGGTACAAATTCACGACAAAAACAAAAGCTCGACAAAAACGCCTCCGAACCACAGTTCTCGTGGAATTCAAAAGTGCAAGACAGGCTTACGTACTTTTGTTAATAAAAGCTTTGACTTGGTTTTCATCTTTGGCCTTGAAGAACAATAAATCTAGTTTTGATACTCTTGCTCTGGTTTCTGCTTCATTGAAAGTTAACAAAGAAGCTTCCGGTTTGGATCGGTACAAGCCACAAACAGCCTCACAGTTCAAATTGTTTCTCAAACTAATTTCCCTAGATAATGACATGAAACGAACCTTTTACTCCTAATAAGCAAATTGTTTCGCCTAGCCTAAGAAAAGGCTTTTATTTTTCTGGAGATTTTGTAAAATTGATGAAAAGGGGAGCAAGAAAGCAAATTTGTTTTCTGGCGATCAATGATGTAATGTGTCTATTTTTATCACCCAGCTTCCGGTTTGGATGGGTACAACTTGGACTGTGAGCGGTTAGCCAATCAAAACAGAGAATTCAAAATATCAACCAATCACAAGCCAAGAAACTGCTAGGGCATAAAAAATCGCCACATATGAAGTACTAAATGAATGCTGTTCTTCTAGTAACTTTCGAACTTTGGCAGTGAGGTCGTGTTTTGTTGTTGTTCGGGCAATAATTTTTTATGAGAAACTTAAGAGAGTTCTTCTGTGGCAATCCTCATCTGGCATGCCGAAACGTGTGGCTGAAGTCGGGGAAGGTAAGCACTTTTTGAAGTGATTTTTTGCCCAAACGCGGCAATTTTTGGGACATTTGGTGATGAGGCTGACCTCAGCGAAAAGTTAGATTTCATTAAGGGAGATTAAAGTGGTGTAATTCCTTCCCTTATATATTGCTCAATGGTTTCTACGATAAGAGAAAGTGTTACTGTTTGCAGTGGATCGTTAATTCGATTGTTGGGAACGACTTTCTTGTTGTCGAGGCGAGGTTTGCAGACTTATAACTTAGTCGTCAGACATACTTCAGTATTTAAAGAGGCAGGAACGTATTAGCCATAGCTTCTTGTTTTACCAAGACCGTAATAATTTGGAACAGTGAAACCTTGAAAGACGTCATTTCTCTTGAAAACGTTCAATTGAATTTATACGAAAACCAGTTCACCAGTTGGCATGAAATCAAACTTTTCTTTATTAACAACAGCTCTGTCTCCATCAATTATAGGAAATGAGGATGGCAACGGGGTGTACGGCTTCGTGAAAGATCTAATTGTGGAGGGAAAGGATGCCAGATTTGTGAACAAGAAGGGCCGCTATGTGATCAATTGGTCCAGAGCACTTGATTGCTACACAGAATACAAAGCCAAGAAGAACCCACAGTTTAAGAGCAAGAAGCTTTGTAGAAGAAAAGTCAGTAATTCCTTGAGAGCGGCCCTTCTCAATTTCTACAAAAAAGAAGGGGCCAAAGAGTACAAGGAATCAAAGAAAGTCAACGAAAAGGATGAAGTCATAGAAAGGCAGTTTCAGATGCCTCCAAGGGTGTTAGATTCACTGTTTCCAGAAGAGGTACAACTTACAGATGACAGTGAACAGGATGAACAGGAGACAAGCAGTGTTGCATCAGAGGTATGTTGAAGTAAATGCACACATATATAACTGCATTTATTTGTGAAATGTTAACTCAGCGAATGCATGAACAAAATGGATAATACTCCAAGCCCAACGAAGATGATTAAAATAATATTAAATGAAAGTCAAATACTCACAGTAAATGTAATAACCCTGTTTCAATTTTTTCATTCATCAAGTCATGCAGGTGGGATGAAGGGATCCTAATCAAATTCATGTGGGTTGGTGAATGATTTCCTTAAGTGTGACCATTCATTAAGTGGGTATATACTCCACGGGAGAATGCCATGGATGCATTGACCATATAATCAATACACCCCTGTATAAAGCTACTGTCAGAGCAGTACTTTCCTGTAAAAAAAGTTGTGCACAAGCCAGGGTGGGCCACATGAGCCAGAGCTAATAACCCAGCTTCTGAAGCAACTGAGAGCATTGCTGCTCAATTCTGGATGGGATGGTAGTCTATTGCAGGGTCACCTCCAGCAGTATGTCACCAGTACCCATTTATACACCCAGGTAGAGAGAGACAATGTGGGGTAAAGTTTCTTTTCTAAGGAAACAACACCATGGCAGGGACTGGGCATTTGGATCTGAAGTCCAGTGCGCTAACCACCACACAACCACACCCCAACGTACTTTCCTGTATTGCTGTTTGTTATGCTGTACAAAGTGGTTCTAACTCTTGAGTCTGTGTGTGAAATCCTTACTAGTGTGACATTTCAAAGAAAGATATGGATTGTGAAGTGCTTTTCTTAGTTTGTTTTTTTTCCTCAACACCTTGCAGTACAATCCAGGTTGTTTTGTTTTTAATTGTTTCTTTTTTCTTGCTTAATCAAATGTACTATTGAGAGTGAAATATTTTTAACAGCCAGCTCCAAGTGTCTTGGCCTAATAACAATAATTATTCCTTTGTACATTGACATCAAGGGGTTGGATGGAGGTTTGTTAGTGGGCTGGTACTCTGATATAAAAGAGACAGAAGAGTGCAAAAATTTTGCTGTTGTGAAGTCCCTTAACTTAGTCTGCCAACAATAATACCACTGGTATAATGGGGCTATTGTTGCAATCTTGTTTTTGAATGTTTTTTAATTCTTTTTTTTTTATTCCAAAGGGAGACATTGAAGCTCAAGTAACTCCCAATTCAAGCTCTAGTGACACTGGGTTTGACGAATTTATGGATACGTCTTTTTATGGTAAGAAGGGTGCTTCAATTGTTGTGAACTTCTGTTAAAAGGTAACATCACACTTCAGGTAGTGAACTGACAACTGAGTTTTCAATTCATGGGATAGTATGAGAACAATCCTAATCTGGAGTAGACACAATAATTTTTTTTTAATCTCGAACCATAATATGGTCCTCCCCCCACCCCTGTACCAGCCTTTTTAAGGTCACAGTTGATGAGCTTCTCAATTTGCCAAATTTCTCTTTGATTAGCAACGTTTTTTAAACAAAAAATTGAACAATTTCTCACAGATGTTAACTTACATAGTTGTGTGTTAGTTTTATTACTGAACATAACCATCTGATTTTGTTAAAATTTAGATTTTTCCAGTGCTGTTGCACCAGCCAACTTTGCTGTCCCTGGGGGCGTTTCAACTGATCCTTGTTTGGATGCCATCAAAAGTGAAAGAGGCACCTTTTCACCGGATGTCACCATCCCCTCTCAGGTGCAGTTTTCATATGTGTTAATAAAAAATCTTGAGAGTTAAAGCTCTATGGTACATGGTAAATTACCGTTAACAGGGTGCCTTTAGTTAGCCATTTAGAAAGTCCTGTCTCTGTGGGCATGATTCACCTAAATGCACAGGTTATTTTGATTTATTGTATGACCCATATGGCTCTGTGTATGCTTTCACTCGAAAACTATTTGGAAACCCTGGTAAACAGACCAGAAACAGCCATACAATGCTTTCTCAATTTTGACTGAAAATAACCCATGATACTGAACAGCATTGAAGTCATCTTCACTTTAGACATCCACAGTCGCCCCGTAAACACCTCTAAGTTGGTCATTACATGATAAAACAGCTTATTGACTGAGGTAGATCTGGCCATGAGGTAAAATCAACCCTCCTATTCAGTTAAAAAGTACATAGTCAACGTACCTTTGAACATGCCATGTGCTTGTACCTGCATTTCTTATTTTGAATTACTGGAAAAAAAAAACAAGGGAGTACAGTTGACTTGCGGTGCATGTAGCTCAAACCCTTGGTAACTCCAAGCTCACACTGACTTGAAACAAAATTGATTTCTCTGGATTTATTCCTCACCTTTACTGTAATTTTGCACTTGATAACTCAAACAAACCTCCCATTCACTTGAAGTGGATTTTACATGTGATTAGTGGTGTCAGCAGGAATCCCACCCCTGACAACTTGAACTCTTCTTTCAATTTTCCTTGAAGTTCGAGTTATCAGGAGTCAATCGTAACCAATTTGAAGCAGCTAATCCTTTTTGGTTTATCACTCAGATGCTTGACACATCTTTGCTGGATTCAGCATTGGAGGAGATTTGTTCTTCTGATGGTATTTCAGATGAACTGTCAGATGATATGGACCTATTGGGAGGTACAAGTCTACTAAATAAAATTCTGCTTGGTTGTTAAAAAGAACAATGTAATGCAGGATTCATTACTATCATCTAATCACTGATTCATTGTTTTATTGTAGTGGTTGGTGACATCTGTCCTTCATCAGGTTCAGTGAAGGTAATCTGCCCACCTCTTGTTATCTTGAATATTATAATAAAAAAATAAGTAACTCAGAAGTTTTTCAAACAAAGTTTTAATAAGTAACTTTTGCGGAGTCTAACGCATAACAGTTAAAATGAATTGGTGGCTGTTGATATCATTGTCTGGCATTTCTGATGTGCCTCATTACAGTCAAAGTGGAAAACTGTACTTCAGTTGAACAAACATTGTGACATAGTCTTGCTGCTTTTGTGTGTATGAATAGGGGTAACTGTCGACAGCAGTACATGTAAATTTAAATCTAGGCTTTTCTTATATCAGAACTGAAGGCTCGAAAATATTGGATTTGAGGTTGTGAGCTATATGAACTGCACCATTATTTGTACATCTAGTGGAGCACAGGTATAAGAAATTGCAGTTGATGTCTTCGTTGTTGTTTTTATAAATAAATAAAAAAATAAATTAATTAAATTTTTTACATTCTGGTCTTTTGTGCATCCTCTTTTAACTCTTTTCTTTTGTCCCAATAGGGTGGATTTCAATTCTATATCTCATTGACTGAAGAACTGCCAGGGGATGTTACATCTGGAACAGCACAATTTGAGGGAGTAGCTGATGTCCCTGTGCATAAGTTGAACCCCTTTACCCTGACTGGGATTGTTCCTCGTAAGTGGAGTATGGTGCCAATTAAGTAAATGTAGGATAATATCCAGTAAAATAGAAAAGCTGCCTTAACTGATTTGAGTGGGCGCAGCTTGATTCTGCTTACCAGCAGAGGTGTGTTAGACTTGTAGTTGGACTACTGTCAATCAGGAGATCAGTGGGTCACTAGTTCAAGGCTTGGTCTCATTGTTATGTTGTGATGTTTACTTTGACAAGGAACTGCAGCTCCACTTTGCCCCATTCTTAGCATGTGTATAATGTGGGTTTTGCAAAGCGTTAGGCAAGTCTAACAATGAAAGTTAATCCCGCACTAAATTAGAATCCTTGACCCAGCATTTACAGGGTGTATTCTAGATTGCGGCATTGTGGAATATATCTGTGCATAAAATTTGCATGCGTCAATCATGATGCACACAATTTCCCAAAAAGCCTGTGGTAATTGTTTTTGGAACTGATCATTTGCCAATCTTTTTTTTTTATTTGTTTATTTTTTTAAACACTGATCACTACAAACCTGAAATACACGTAGTTGCACTTTGAATTTGAACAACCATTGGAGCAACGAATAAAATGTTTGACATCTCAATTGGTTATTTGACATTGCCAATTTGCCATTTAGATTTTATTTATTTGAAAACAGACCCTGTAATTATATCTCTTTGGGGCTGCCTGGGCCTTCACAGCAAATCTGCCAAATTCTACACTTGCTTGGAGCAAAGTTTTGTCAAAGGATGTAGCACAGTGTGTGTTTTCAGAAAAATAACATCCTTGCTGACCACCCCATGGACGGCCTAAAGTGTGAGAAATTCTAGGGAGGGTACTCAAAAGCCAAAATTTTTAAAGGAAAATATGAAGCTAAACTGGAATTTCATCAGGGGTGGGAGTCCATGAACCAAAGAAACCATCCGTGGTAGGGGTATGGAGATTTTCAGGAACCACACAATGGCAGACACCAAGCTTGGCTCACAACCAACTCTGAGATCACTTGACCAAGCTCCACACCTCCCATACCAAAGTGGCATGTTTCAGTAATCCACATGATACCCAGTAGGTTCCCGTAGTTTTCATCACATTTCAATTACATTTTAGCTTCCCATGAACCTGGTGATGTCCCAGTTTCAGTCATGACACAGGCTGGGAAGCGTCTTGGGATGACCTGTTTCCGCTATGTGGACGAGATGCGCGATGTTATGAGACAACTTGCCAAGGATCCTGCACGTTTCCAGGCCTTGTGGTTTGCCATTTGGTCACAAGAACGTGGGTCCTTTGGAGCTGACAGCAATGTGGCACAGGTCCTTAACCCACTGAATATTGAAAATCAAGGTAAGGCAATATGTTTTGATTTAAGAGATTTTACATGTAAGATGCTACAGGCTCCTCACAGGTGTACGATCCTATATTTAGGATCTTGTTGGATACTATAGGAACTCACACATGATTTTAAGTACTCATTACATCTTAAACTGGCATGGAAGAATGCTGAAAGATTTTACAGGAGCCAAGGTAGCATTGATCTTGTATTAACTGGTGAAACATTTTAGAATTATTGCTATTTAGGAACAAGATCTTGTAGAATCCTACCAAATTCCTTTAGGATCCTGTATACAAATTTCTGACAGGGGCTATTCTCAGTAAGATGTAGCAAGTTGTAATAAGTTGTAAGAAGCAGTTACTGTTTAGTAGTAATTCTTTACTCTCCACTATTTTCTTCTAGACAACTCAGGACAAACAAAACAAGAACAGTTGCTCAAAGTCCTTCAGCTACTCACTTACACAGCAGCAGAGACAGATGCTCAGCAGTTTATTGAGATGATCTTCAGCACCTCATTGGGACAATTTGTCTTTAACTCTTACAAGGACAGAACGCCATTACCTGAAGACGTCGCCAGGGCAAATGGTCATGAAGATCTGGCACAGTACTTAGAGGATGTAAATAACCGGTATGTGGATAGTGTCCAGTCAACACCCCTCCCCCCATCCACCTAAAATTAACAATACATCTCCCCACCCCCAATGTACATGTATTATGTGATTCCAAAGCAGCCTATGAGGGCATGTAATAATTATTTATTTATGTTCTCATTGTTTGTGCTTGCAGATTGACCAAAGAAATTAGCAACAATGTTCAGCCCAGTGAGATTGACTGGTTAGAGTTTATGAAAGCAGTGCAGAAACAAGCTTGTAAGTTTTGAATCAACTCAGATGTGATTACTTCTGTCTGTGTGTTTTTCCCTTTAGTTACTGAGTTCTGGTCTTTTTGCTTTCATCCTACCTGTATACTGGTTTCTAATTAGTTGGTAACTTAAAACATACTGGTTAAACTGTCTATAATTGGTTTGGGTAAGGGAACATTTCTGAATAACCAGTTTAAAATAATAATCATTCTGATAGTTAAATAAATTATAACAAGAAAATACAGTAATTACTAACAGCATAGACATGAAGGACAGCTAAAGGGCAGTAATTAGCTTGGAAACTGGTTGGTATTCATCAGTGCCTTACCATGTCTTTATGTTATGATGCTCTATACATGAAAACTTGTTGTTGTTTTTTCTGTTGCAAAAGCTTGCTAATTTTCTGGATATAAATATTTGATGCTATTGTTTTTTAGTGGTTGCTCAAGACAAGTCAAGCAAGCAATTGAAGCGGGCCAGTGATAGTGATGACAATGCCAGTGATTATTTTGCTGATGCTGAAACATCTTCTTGTGGATCATTTGAAGTTGATGCTGATTGGTCTGATTCAGAAGACAAGAAATCCATCAACAAAGGTGTGTAGACCTGCCTAGATTAGCCCACTTACCTGTAGAATTTAGCAACTGCTACATGTGGGTCAGTCCATTGATGTAAGGAATCTTTTAAATAAACTCTGAAAGTTGAAAGTTGATACTTTAATCTGATCCATAGTCCATGGAGTTTTGTTTTCAGTGGCATTTCCAGGAATGGAAAGGCCTACTGTAGAAAATAAGTATAGTTATAAGTATTAAATTGTTGAGGAATGGCCCTAATTTAGTTTGGTGCCTTCGTATTCTTGTCAGTAAATGGCTACTGCATTGTCTGTGTGTGGTTCATTTCCGTGCTCCTGTGGTTTTTTTATTTTATGAAAAGACCATTTCTATAAGGAGTCTTCGAAGTTAACTTCAGTTTACAGGGGTTCCTTACACATCAAAATACCGGTAGTTATTAATAGAAATTAACTTGTTGTGATTCTGCAGAATCTTGGACAAAAGAAGGAGTGTCCAACCAAGGACCAACCCAGAGGCTACCCACTAGCGAAGAAGGCCTACCAAATAAAATACCTGTTGAGAAGGAGGAACAAGTGGACAACAAGGAAAAGGTGTCCGGGTGGGGCTTCAATTTCAGCCTTCCTGACTGGTTGAGCAAATGGCCAAAGAGAAAAGATGCCTCTCCCATGCAACAAGGCTCTCAGATGGCTGAGGAAGGTAAAACTGAATCACCCTCCGGGTTGTCTGGCAAGGGTGTTGGCGATGGTGAAAGAAGTGTGCCTGGCACAAGTGAAACAAGAAGAGCCAGGCCTAAGGGTAGGTTTTGTTTTTTGCTGTTCTCTATTAACCCTTTTGTTCTAAAATTCGGATTCTTGGGGCTTTTTACTGATTGTTACATATTTTGTTGTAACATGCATTATGGGAATCTGGTGTTGTCTGTTTGACTAGCAGTGGATTGATATTTATTTGAAGCTTGACCATTATGGTTGACATTTCCATTCATGTCATCAATTTATCACTCATCAACAACAGTTTTTCTGTACCTGTATCCATATTGTTTGTTATTATTTCTTGAAAGGCGTTTTTTTGTTTTTGTTTTCCTTTTTTCAAGCTTTCTTGGGCATACCATGTGTACCTGTGTTATATACCATGTTTCCTTCAAGAACACTTGGGAGGAGGGATTATTTTTGTTTGCTTCTAAGAAAGCAATTTTATTTATTCAGTGGATGGCTATTGTTTGGGGAAACACGGTAACCTTATTTATGTTTGTTTTTAATTTTACGCAGTATATGGAAAGCGCAACCGTGTAAGATCATCCAGAAGGACTGAACCAGCCTTTTTGTACAAAGGCATTGTGTTAACATGTGCTTTGTTAACCGTATTGGCAGGAATTAAGCTAGGAGGTGAGTGACTTTGTTGCATTGAACCATTTAGTTGTAGAACCAACACCCTTGGTGGGTGAGAGAGGGATATATGGATTTAAAGTGACTGGGAGGTGCAAATTACGTTGTTATTTGCCCCCCCCCCTCCAAAAAAAAGCTTGTGCCTAAACTACCCCCCCATGCACCCCTTGCACAAAATGATAAATGCTACTGATCCTAAAGTTAAACCCAGAAAATACGTGGCAGAATCACACTGGCACAAAAAACACTGGGCCCCGTTTGCAACTGAAAATTTATAAAACCATGAATTTTAGACGCCCTAACTTTTTCTTCACCTCCCCATCTCTTTAAAAACCAATTACCTCCCCCTCTTTTCAGGACTGACATCTTCAGTTACGTGTGCACCCTTCAATACAGCTGTTGCTGATGTTTAGGATGAGTGCTGTGCAACCAGTTTGCTGGCCTGTATGATCTTGACTAAAGACGCATACGAGCCCCAGCAAACTGCCTTGCCTTTAACCAAAACTTACTGGCAAGGTTGGAAAGAATGTCTGGTCTTGCCAGGGCGTATACTTGACTGATTTGTCAGCAGTCTACCAATTATTGAAGTCTTTTCTTTCCAGATCAAAAACACTTGTTATTTGCTCCTTAGTGTAAAATTAGACTAAAGATAATTGAAAAAAAAAACCGTGACTGATGCAAGCAGTATAAAGTGACCAAGGTCTTTCTTTCTTTCTTTCTTTCTTTTTCTTTTCTTTTCTTCTTCTTATTATTTTTTATTTTATTTTTGTCTTTACAGAGGGCCGGATTCTTCACTGGGCAGTTGGTAATGGATACACTCGGATTTCTAAACTTCTTCTTCATTGTGGCCTTTATGTGGATGCTCCTGGTTACCTTAAAGAAACTCCTCTTCACGTTGCCAGCAAGAGTGGATTCATAGATCTTGTAGATGTCTTGATTCAAAGTGGAGGTAATGTCAATGCAAGAAATCACCGAGGGCAAGAAACGCCTCTTCACTTAGCTGCACAAAATGGACACCAGCATATTGCAGAGTTTCTAATACAACATGGAAGTCAGGTCAATGCTAAAACTGTCCCCTGGCAAGACACTTCTCTTCATTTGGCGGCACAGAGCGGACACACCCAAGTGGTCGACGTTTTATTGCAACGTGGAAGTGATGTCAATGCTAGAAACTTCCCAAGACAAGAAATCCCTCTTCATCTGGCAGCACGAAATGGCCACCAGCACATTGCAGAGTTCCTGTTACAACATGGAAGTCAGGTCAACGCTAAAACTGTCCCATGGCAAGAAACTCCTCTTCATTTGGCTGCACGAAACGGACACAAACAGTTGGCTGATGTTCTATTACAACATGGAAGTGCTGTCAATGTTAAAACCTTCCCCTGGCAAAAAACACCTCTTCATCTAGCTACCGAAAATGGCCACGCACAAACTGCAGAAGCTTTAATTGAGCATGGTAGTGATGTCAATAGTAGAGATGACCTTGAGCAGACTCCCCTTCACCAGGCAGCACTGCATGGACATAAACGCCTTGCAGAAGTTCTAGTTGGAAATGGTAGTGATGTCAATTGTGGATTGCTGACTCCACTTCATTTGGCAGCCGAATCTGGACACAGAGACATTTCCGAATTTTTGTTACAGCGTGGAAGCGATGTAAATGCTAAAAGTGTCCCAAGGCAGGATCCTGTGTTACTGTGTCTCTGTCCTTCTTTTTCGCGGTGTGACTGTAGGCTGAGGTTACATCATCTACACCCACAGGAGAGCACTCCGCTTCACTTAGCTGCTGAAAATGGTCACAAACATGTTGCGGAAGATTTGATTCGTCATGGAGGTAATATCAACGCCATGGATAAATCTGGGCAGAGTCCTCTTCATCTGGCAGCACAGCATGGGCATAAACAAACTGTAGAAGTTCTACTGCAACATGGAAGTGATGTCAATGCTAGAAACCGAAGGCAAGAAACACCTCTTCATCTAGCTGCTGAAAATGGCCACACACAAACCGCAGAAGTTTTAATTCAGCACGGAAGTGATGTCAATAGTAGAGATGTCCTTGGACAGACTCCCCTTCATCAGGTAGCACTGAATGGACATAAACTCCTTGCAGAAGTTCTAGTTGGAAATGGTAGTGATGTCAATTGTGGATTGCTGACACCACTTCATTTGGCAGCCCAATCTGGACACAGAAACATTTCCGAATTTTTGTTACAGCGTGGAAGCGATGTAAATGCTAAAAGTGTCCCAAGGCAGGATCCTGTGTTACTGTGTCTCTGTCCTTCTTTTTCACATTGTCATTGCAGGCAGAGGGCATATCATCTAGTTCCACAGCAGAGCACTCCGCTTCACTTAGCTGCTAAAAATGGTTACAATCATGTTGCGAAAGATTTGATTCGTCTTGGCGGTAATATCAATGCCAGGGATAAATCTGAGCAGAGTCTGCTTGATCCGGCAGCACAGCATGGACATAAACAAACTGTAGAAGTTCTACTGCAACGTGAAAGTGTTGTGAATGCCGCCAACTTCCCAACGTTTCTTTATTTAGCCGCAGAGAAAGGTCGCAGACGAATTGCATCAAAAGAAAACGGTTTTGCCAGAAGCAAGTTTGAGCAAGTGGGACAGAAGCAAACACACTTTGAGCAGATATCGGAGTATCTAAGAGATGGATTTCAAGATGATAAAATATCCCAGACTGTTTTTTATGAATCCACTGACAATAAACGTCGCCACTTCCCACAAGCTGATTCAAGTGCAGACTATAACGGTCTTCAAAAGGCCTCTGCTCGTGTGCAAACAACGAGTAGGCCTCACGTGCGGCAAGCCAACCTTCTGTATGCAATCATTTGGATTGACATAAGCAATAAAACCAGCCTTGCATTCAGTAAAAGGAAATGTTTCTTGCCACATTGTCAAGCATTTTCACACTTTGTGAGAGAACCCATGGGGGAAAGAGTCCATTCTTGTCAGAGCAGAGAAGAAATACATTGCAAAGATGACTGGAATCACAGCAAATTCCTGGCTATGCGCGACAACGTAGACTCCTGTATGGTTGATCCATCTGCTGGGAAAGGTAACACAGAGTTGGTGAGAGTTGCCGCGGTAATAACACCAATGAAGTGTTGCAAAGATGACGTAAATCATGACAATGTGTTGGTTGTGTGCAACAGCTCCTCAGACCCACGTGTGGTTGATTCATCTGAAATTAAAGCTGGAGAAGTGTTGTCATTTTGTGGACCTGTTTGTGGCTACACAGGCTATTACACCGAGGACAGTCTACTGCACTCGTATAACAACTACACATCACAGTGCCGTACTGTGGTGATCACAGCTCTTTTGACGTTCTTTGTAATAATAGTAATTGTGCTGGGATGCATGTGGTTTCAGAGAAGAAAGACAATATTCTACCCTTCTCAGCAAGACGTTGTCTCTAGCAAGACTTGCGAGCCACATGTGAAAGATCTACACGTAAAAGAGCTGCTGATGGAAGAACGGTGTATGGGCGATCAGCACATGAAGGATCTTCAGATAGCAGCTGAAGAGCTCGAGAGCCAGAAGTGTTTAACTACATTGCACATTAATGAAGATGGCGAAAAAGTACCTGATAACGTTGGCCTGCCTGTAGAAGAGGTATGCATGAAAGAGGTTCGAATGGAGCGCCTGAGATCCTGGTTGATGCAGGACCTTGATGTTAAAGAGCAGTCTTCCCTGGAAGAAAATCTTTCTCTGGAAGGTAATGTGATTATCTGTGTAACGGACTTCTTAACAGCCTGAACTGAAGACACCTACAGAGTCAGTTGGATGCCTGACTCAAAGGTGACTTCGGCTCAGGCCTGCCAGGTAATGCAAACTGCACTACTTACTCTTACAATTTTTTGGGTGTACTTTTCCGCCAAATTTACAGAATTGTATTTCTTGAGGCTTTAGTTTCGTGATTTCAGGTTAAAGCTTCGTAAACAATTTTCCACGCTGCGGGAAATCTGGGGATCCCTTAATTTTTGAAACAATGTAGTAGACTGTAGAGTGTATTTTGATATCAGTTGTTTGTAACATTACTGTTTGCCAACAGAACTGAGTATTCTTTGGAGGACTCATTCTTTGTAATGCGTCACGCAGTTTCACTTTCACGTCACGCTAGGTTTTCGCTTTTAATTGGCGTGTTTAATCTTCTCTGTAACTAGACTACGGTTTTTGTTGAAAAATTTTGAAGGACGTCCAGTTGAATTCATTTTATTTTTTAAAAAGAGAAACGTTTGAAACGGTTGACTCCTCCGAGTGTTGTTCAATACACACCATCTGATACGATCGGAAAAACATAAATTTCGATTCGTACAGATGGACAACTTGGCACGACCCGAGAAAGAGTTGTCGATCCTAAAAGTGCATGTCATTAGCGGGACTTAGAAATAAAACAGTCCATCTCTGTTTTTGAGGTCGTGTTTACAGGTTATCGATCCATACGAATCGTACGGAACGTCATTCACGACCCGAGAAAAAGGGTAGTCGGTCCGAAAAGTGCATCTCATTAGTGGGAAAATATTGCAGCCCAAGTCTTGTGGTTGAGGTCTTTATTTGTCGATCCATACGGGTCGTGCAGTGGCTTTTTCGGATTGTGCCAGTTAGAGAGTATTGGACATGAGTGTTTCTTCAGGGTAGGGAATTATTAAGTTTAATTTATTAAATAATTCCCTCTACGTCTCAACAAAAATTTCGATACCTGAGGGGTGAGGGTGAGGCGAGGCGCACATTCAACCCGGTTGTGAGACCCACGGAGCTTCCTTTCGGTTTGGTTCCGATCGCCCTCCATGGTTTTCTAATTTTGTAGTCGATGGTCGTGGTAGATAAGATCTCTGAAGGTGCTACCGGCTGAACTGATGCGGTAGCATTTTATGTCTCACTTGGGGAGCTGTACCAGTCAAGCTAATAAATGTTAATTTGTTTGCAGTAACAGATCCATCTGTGAAGTTGAAAGCGCGCATCTTAGAAATGGCCACAAAACGCCGGAAATCCTGGTTGATGCAGGACCTTGATGTTGAAGAGCAGTCTTCCCTGGAAAAAGAAAAGCTTTCTCTGGAAGGTAATGTGATTATCTGGGTAACTGACTTTAACAGCCTGAATTGAATACGCCTAGAGTTAGTTGGATGACTGACCCAAAGGTGACTTCAGCTCAGGTGTATTTAGATGCCACTTTCCATATATTCATTCTCCATATATTCATGTCTTTCATATATTCATTACGTCACTTTCCATACTCTCGTGATCACGAAAGAAACAAGCTTCTAAATGCTTCTGGATTAAAACCATTTACAGTGAGGTAATGTGAGTTATACAACGGATTCTGAACTTGAGCATTGGTATCTCAAGCGTCTCATCCACTTAATAGTTTCCTCTGGGTTCACGTTACTATGTTGCAGTATAGTTTCTCTACTTCAGTTAACTTGACATTGGCTGACGCAACTTACCTTCAGTGCAAACAAGATCTTTTAACAATTTTTAAGTGTTACTTGAGGCTGATGATTAGCCTTAACAAGGTGTCTTCAATGGAGGAGATTGAGTGAATAGTTTGAGGTGGAAGAAAGCAAAAGAACGATTTCAGTCAAACCTCTCTTCAACGAACAAAGTTAGAATTTACTGGCTGTTGTAGAAAGGTGACCGTTATTGGGGAATTTTAATGAACGTATCAATGGCTAGGACAAGAAAACAAAGCTATTAAAGAGAGGTGGCTTTTAGTTGAGAGTAGTCCGTAGTTTTGCAATTCTATGACAATTTTGCTTTTTTATGCTTCAAGTAATCTTTTGAAGAACTACGCCATCAATAAAATTATTGCTGTCGGGTTGTGAGTCTTCTTGCTAATGAACATTGCCACCTTTGACTTACGTGCTATGAGTGCTTTATTGAATGAAATATCCAGAGTCTTGAGAAATCATTGACAAACGGAAATTCCAGTGTAATGTTAAGAGACCATGTTAGGCAGTACACCCTTTGGTACATTAAAGTTGAATTTGATTGCAAGGTTCGAGGACTTCAGCCGACAAGGAAACTGAATATACATGACCTTATATATTTCGTTCTATTGTCCGTGCCTTCGCTGTCAAGCGGAAATTTAACACATATGGAAGATTTTGTTAACAGTTGCTTTGAGTGGAGAAGGGTGCGGAGAAGACGTAGCAGGGAATGGTAGCAAACACGTCAAAGATACGATAAATCACCATCTTCAAAACTTTACACCACTTGGGCTCATATCTTGAGTGACCGTGATACATTTTGCACCCTGAGGGGAGGGAGAACAACGGCAGGGTCTAATGCCCCTGGGGCTTTTCTTGTTCACTCAGCACCTGACAGGAAAGTTGAACTGCTTTTAGTTGAGTTCAAGCTCGTGTTCTCAAGTGTATAACTGACAATTGCAAGCTCGCGGTTTGTATTGACTGAAATGGCCGATAGGGCACAAAGCCAGTCAATATGCGTGTTTGACAGTTATTTCATCACGAAAATCTGTTATTAAATAAATATTAAGGTTCTAGTTGCGAGATATTTTTCACGGTGATTCTTTTTTTTTTTCGATAGATTAAGTACTGTTCTTTAGCTTTCATTTGAGTAGTCACTTACGATTTTCAACATTACGTTTTGACTCTAGTGGGGATTGGTGCAATACAGAGGATAAACAGTATCTTTGATTCCTTCCAGGTATTAGCGCCTCTGAAGTGGTCACAGGTTGCCTTGAAACTAAATCTGCTGTCATTAATGAACTGCAAGTTAACAAGCCTATTGTGACGTCATGGGAAGTCATCGCTTGTTGCTTGCGACGGAAAAACACTGACCACGACCTTCCTCTTGAAGAGGGTGACGTCATGTATTTTTTTGCCATTGAGCATCATGTGAAGAGTCATATTGAGAGGCTGACGCATTTTAATGCATCGGAAGCCATTATGGCGGGTGTTATCAGTAGATTATTTAAAGTCCAGTCTCCTGCTGAGGATGAAGGTGAAGGTAAAAAGATTACTTGTTTGTGTTTTCCTATCCTTCTCTAGACTATAAACTTTGTTTCACATTGTTTTTTACCACCAGGAACTTAAATGGAATGTACCAGGAGTTGTAGATACTAAGTAGCGCTATTGGTGGATTTTAAACAAAGGGAGTTATTTTTCGCGCCCAAAGGTCCAGAATTGATAGACGTTTCGTGAGAGTCTGTTCCAGCGAACCGTCAGAGGAACACAAGAAAAGGCTGGGTGTGACTTTGCGATGGGTTGGATGCCATCCGGGGGGGGGGGTTGTCATGTTCCTTTTTTAATTCTGTTTATTCCTTTTTGTTCTCTCTCACGATAAAAGCATTTCGGTGCCTCATAGTGGCATGCTGAAGTTAGCGGAGATTATCAGAGATTGCGTTCCTGGATACAAATATTTTAAAACTGGTTTTTTTGTTGTTTTTCTTTCAGAAGATATGAGGTCGTCACTACCAACAACATCCGTTCCTCCAATGGTTTATAACTTTGTTTGCCGCCAGAAGGAATGCGATGAGATCATCAGTCACATAACTTCTGAATCTACTCGAATTGTCTCCATCTTCGGCCAACCGGGATGTGAGAAATCGTCAGTTGCAATCGCAGTGGCACATGATCTTCAGTCTCAAAGATTGCCAGTCTATTATCTGTCATTGCGAGGAGTCAGGACAAAATCAGAGCTGACGTCAAAACTTCTCAGCTTAGTTAAACAACCTGCCTCAAATGACGAATCCTTGACTTCGTCTCTGTCTGTTGATGAACAAGGTTTCCAACGATTTACCGAATTTTCTGATCGGTGTGTGCTTGTTCTTGATAACGCTGATGACCTGCTTGGGATTGGTTTGCTTAGCGTGAAGGAGGAAGTCGTGAAACTGCTTGAGGAGCTGCTCATGCGAAACAGAATTCTGACTTTGGTTGTAACCACATTGGAATCTTTGGAATCTCTAAATTTGCTTTCCCAAGACCTTAAAGCTGTAAGAAGTGGACCACTAGATGAAGCTCTAAAACTAGAGCTTGCAAGCATCTCAGACAGCGTAAAAACACTGAGGTTGTGCATTTCATCAGATGGACTAGCTGAAAAGCCAGCTGAAAAGCTGTACATTGCTCTGAGTCTATACGAATGTACGGAATGCCTCAATAAATCTCTCTTGAAAATTCGCGGCTTGCCAGGTAATGTAAACGTCTTGCTACTTACTTTTACAACTTTTTGTGGGTACATGTTTGCGAAATTTACAGAATTGTACATGTATTTCCTGAGGCTTTAATTCGCGATTGAGGTTAAAGCTTCATGTACGACTTCTTACGTTGGTATTTCAGCCAACTAGAATGAAAGCTGGGGATTCCTATAGGTTTTCGGGACGATTTAGTAGTCCTTAGAGAGTGTCTTTTGATTTCAGTTGTTTGTAACTGAGTACGGTTTGAGAACGTAATTGAATATTCAGAATATTGCATCAACGTAGTTTTACTTTCAAGTCATGCCAAGGTGTTTCTTTCAGTTGGCGAGATTCCACTCGGACGAGGGGCTAGAGCTCGAAACGTCAGCTTTTGAATTTCTTCAGGGGAGGGAATTCCTAAGTTTAATTTTTATAGTTTCCTCGTCAACAAAATTTTCAATACCAGAGGGGTGGGGTGAGGTAAGGGGCACAGTCGAGGGCTTCGTTTAAGTTTCGGTCTAGTCTCGAATTTTCTTTGTAGTCGATGGTCGTGGTGGGTAAAAGCTCTCAAGATACTATGGCCTGAGCTGATGAGGTACCATTTTATGCCTGTTCCAGTCAAGCTAATAAATGTTAATTTATTTGCAGTAACGGATCCATCTGTGAAGGAGTTGGCGTGTATAATCACCAACGCCAGTGAACAGCTGGATAGTCTTCAGCTGGAGTTACAACATGCACTTGACAAGATTGTGACTGCAGCATCCATCAGAGGAGGAGCCTTGGCATGCATCGCTGACCCATCCATCTTTGATGTGGTTTGTGGAGCAGCTGTGGGAGCCGCATCAGCCGCCTTTGGGATGGGGATTTCCGGAGCTGCAATCGGTTGCACAGTTGGGCTTGTATCAACCGCGCTGAGGAAATTAGGAGATGATATTGAGACGGACCGACAAGCAACAAGGAGGACATTGAGAGCTGGAAAAGAAAAATCAGCTCTCGAAGATTACCAGACTGAGATACCAGAGACAAAAGACAAGAGAAATCAAGACTCAAAGATGTTCAGGCTGTAACTGAGGAGAATCGACAAGCAGGAAAGCAACAGCGGTAGAAAAATAACGGCAACAGCGACTAGTCCTTAAAGTGTACTATACCATAACATTTTAAAGACATACACTTACTGCATGAACTCACGGCATGGTATACAGCAATACAGAAAGAGATAAAACCTGCCTAGGAATGTTGGCATATTGTATTTGCAGTTTCTAAATTACTTATGGTATCCCAAAACAGTGTTTTCAAGTAGCAAATGATACAAACATTGATGACCATAATGTACATGTGTATATATATTTTTCAGGCCTTTCTTTTAAAGGGAGCTAGATTCTTCAAATACAAACATTGTAGGCGACGTAGCCTCTTTATAACCTCTCTGTTCTGAGAGAGATTGATGAGAATATCATCCACTAGTTGAGACGTGTTAAAGTAGAGATTTTCGTAATAATCCTGATTCTTTGGGGCAAATTTCAAAAGTTCTTCACTTTAGTCAAGGAGTTGCTTACACTTAGCAATTTTTCATCATCATCATCATCATCATCATCATCGTCATCATCATCATTAGAGCAGTTTTCAAATGAGTGTCGAAAGTAATGTATTTGCTTTGGTGTTACACTGTAAATTCAGAAGTTCTGTTTTAGCCCCGAAAATGGGGCCGTTTCGGTGAGTAAAACAGTGCTATTCTGGGGGCTAACTTGGCTCTCTATTCTAAGGCCATAATGGCCCTATTACAGGGGCTGGGCTGGCACCAAAGGGCCAATTTGGGTCCCACTGTCGGCTGTTTCGGCTTTCAATGGGGTTAGTTTTGTCCCAGTTGTGGCTGAAATAGCCCCACAGTGGGCTGTATCAGCTCCAGGGGCCTCAGGGGCTAATCTGGCATTTTGGGGCTGAAGCAGAACTTTTGAATTTACAGTGTACTTCACTTCGCTCTGTGATTGGATAAAAAAGCTCTTGTCACTTTCTCAACCAAACATAAGTTAAATCAAAACCAATCGTGACTTGCTCGCGCGCGTTTCCCTGCGCTTGACGCTCATTACTTGTATTCCTGATTGGTTCATTTTGTTTCTTTGTTCCTGTTGTGATTGGCTAGAGTAATTACTTTGGTTTTGGTTTTACGACACTCACTTGAAAAGCGCTCTATTATTATTTGAATTTCTCATAGAGAAATGGATTTGTTTAAAGCAAAGTATTCATTCTGTTATATCACCCCAACTACTTTTTTGGCGAAAGAAAAGCTAAGAGAAGCCCCATGGAACCAATTTGTCCGAACGGAATTGTGTTTTGTTTGTCCTAGGGAAAGTGTAGGTAAGATAAATGAGAGGTAATGAAATGTACCCTTACACCATGCAAATGTACGTACGTAATATTG
>Ga0126336_10000193_pt1 | contig 19786 bp, 9 predicted proteins | sample SidCmetagenome_FD_92530 | JGI IMG/M metagenome (GOLD analysis project Ga0126336, IMG submission 92530) | Coral microbial communities from El Islote,Puerto Morelos, Mexico - Siderastrea C C metagenome | ecosystem: Host-associated > Invertebrates > Cnidaria > Coral | place: El Islote,Puerto... | reverse complement strand
ATTTGCCAGTGTCTCGCAGATCAATTATTTGCCTCTGCCTTCGGCATCGGCAAATAATTGATCTGCTCGCCACTGACAAATCACGATATTTTGCTCAACCTCGTCCAATAATTGTTTAATGTTTTGCTTACCGGACAGTGAAAACCAAAATGTATCTGGTTTTATTGTATTGTATTTTTGTCATGTTTCCTTGTTAATGCTAAGTAGGCAAACCACTTTTTCTACTTCAAGTTGTTTATTATCTCAATAAGCCCTTTCACGTTCTTCGTGGCTTTCTTGAATTAGGAGGAATCGGTGCAGAAAATCGATGTAATAATTGTGTAAAAGTTGCCAACAGTTGTTTTGAAACTATTTGATATCGAATTGATTCCCAAACACCATATTTTGCGCCATGTTTGTCCAAAGTCTAAAAGGTTTCCAAAAAGCGGGAAAAGGGTGTGTACTTTCAACAATTTGTATCCACATTTTCCAAATAGAAAGCAAAAACAAACTTAAATTAACATCAAATGCTAGATTTAGTCTAAAATGACTGCATATTGTCCTGGTAAACGTCAGCTGGCAAAAATCTGATGTTGAAGAATTAAATTTTTAAGTCCTCTTGCTGACTTTGAAAGCCTCCTCGGGTGTGTTAACAAGGACCTCAGTTACATGCTTTCAACTCACCTTGTGCCTTGACTAATCATATTTTGTTCCCATTTGGGGAGCAGACGCATACGGAGGAACCACTGCTGCGCTTTCAGGACGGCGTAGGATAATAGTTTCGTGTTTGTGGTATCAACGTCGTTTACTTGACCGTCCCTGACCGAAATTGTTACTCTTAGAAATATACAAAAACTTTCTCCCGGATATGCAAAATTCAAACTTCACAAAACGAATTGCAAGAATACCATAAGAAAATCGCTTTTCTTTCATAGTGAGTCGTCACGCTTTGTGATTTCATCAACAAACTCAACAGTTAGAATCACCTCACGTACGGCGTAGTAAACTGACACCGCAGGAAATTAAGTGTGGTCAATAGCTTTTATCTGAAAAGTCGAAAACCGTTAAGAGTTTCAGACTCAAAAATGAATCTACGCAATTCCAGGAAAGAAGGACTTACGACAAGACGAAGTTCGTACATACAGCAAACAAAAATACCGAACAGAAAAGCCTTATTACAATTACAATTTCTTGCCGCAGAGTTATACGACAGGTACCAAAAATGCTTTGTTAAAATAGCTGCTTTTATATAGATAGACTAACATCATTCGAAGTCATTAAGTATAAAATTAACAGCGAAAAATATATAAGATCATATGTATTTGCAAACTTCAGTATAGATTGCGTCCAAGGTTGTGGACCCCGGTAGATGTTTCAAACGCCGTAACCAGTTGTTTACAAATACACTTAACAGGGAAAAGTCTCCAATTATCGATTTGCTTTGAAATCATCGGGAACTGAAAAAGGAACTAAATTGATAGGTGCAGTATAAAATAAGTTACTTATCGCCCGGTTTATCAGCGTCTGAAAAAAGGTTCGGTATTCTTACATTTATAAATATTTTCTTCACTGTCTAATATTAGTCAAAATCTTTGAAGAAAGTTGGTTTTCGATCTTTATTTATTCCTTAAAACGCAAACCCTATTGACGCCAAATCCCCGCCGAGACAAAACTAATTTCGAGAAAATCACATAACCACAGACTCACTGGGTATTCTACTATGTAAATGTCTTTGTTCTGAAAATGGAAGTCACCAAATCGTTACTAAGCAAATAATCCTTATCACTTTTACGGTGAAATAAATTCAAACATTCAAGCGGGGGAATAACTTAACAAACGAAAAAACCGGACAGTTTTTACTGAGTCTAGCGACCTTAATTGGTTTCCTCGTTTAATTATTTTAAAATCCCAGCCTGCAATAAATGTCTTCCCACCCTTTTCTGGTAAACCAATTATAGTATTTCTATCCTTTGGTGTAAAGAAAGGCATACCCGTTCACAAAATTGGTCAATACAATTTACTAATTAACGCATTTTTATTTCAAAACTCCTCAGTCCAAACGGTACGCATTAATATTCTTTGTTTGGTAACGGCGGGTTTCTTAACTTTTTGCACCAAAACAATCAAAGTATATGATAGCTTTATTCGTGTTTTTTTTTTCGAAGTGTTTTAAGTTTGCAAATTTTTTGAAATCGCACAAATAGTTGTTTTGTCCTATTGCTTGCATGAAAAATTAATTCAATCAATTCGTTCCTCCAAACAACTACTTTAATCAACGGATAACTGGTTCATTATCAGTCCTTATAAAAATTTCAACAGTAGTGAAGCATTTTATAGTCGAACGTTGGTCGGTTGAGTCAAGAGCGCACAAAAGCAAACTGCAATACTCTCAACGAAAGAGCTGGTTTACATCGCTTTTTATTAGAACAATGGCGTTTAAAACTGGTGTTCTTGTACTTGTTCTGGCCATTTTGGGGATTTTTGAGGTCCAGGCTGCGTCTATCGCTACAGAAACAGAAATGTGGAATAATCTAGATGCAGGTTTGTTTCCCCTTCTTATTATGTTCAGTTTTTTATGCTAGGTATTTTTAAAACATTAGCCCAGTTGACCAGGAGTTAAATGCTGCAAGATCTTTTTCTAATGATTCCTTGGCTTGAGGGCCTGGCTAAACTAGGAAATATTGCTGCAGAAACATTGTTGAGGAAGCAAATGTTTTCCAGTTTAGCAGCGCAAGAAACGCAAGTTGAAGAATCAAATTTTGCTTGCTTCCGGTTGAAAGACTTCAACACTAGAAAATTTTTTTGAATTTAGTAAACAACATTGCTGCTTTTGGGATGGAAACTTTGGAAGCAAGTTTACCAGCTGAGCCTCAGAGGAAACAATGAAAGAAACAATGCTTCAGAGAGAGTTTTCGAGTTTAGCTAGTCCATGACTCTGTAATTGCTTCTTGCAATAGCTATCGTTCTTTCCGTACCAATAATTTATATAGTCACAGAAATCATTTCTTATTTGCAATAAAAACACGAATCAACATAACTGAAGGTTGGTGAACATTCATTCAGTTAGTACAAAATTTGAATCAATGTGAGTACGGAAAACTTGATCAGACAAAAATTCACTTCAGTTTGAAAGCCTGGGTAAGAATATGAATCTTATTTATTTTACTCTTTTCGTTTGATACTTCAGTGGTTTAAAATTATTTACAAATTCTTGTGTTTTTATTATGGACTTTAATAACAGTAATAATGAGGTTCTCTTTCGATCAGATTCTTGAGATAAAGAGATAAACGCAACACGAAGTTTTGACGGTGCACTGTCAGAGAAAGGCTCTATTTTGACTCCAATCTTTTAGTTGGTTAAACTTGGCTTGTATGTACCAAAAATAGTCTTTTATAGTAAGCCGGATGCAGATCACCTAGTAGAGTAATTCTGATACATAGACAAATCTTCAAAAAGTGAGGCTGTCTGTGATTCCTGTGAATTTTTTTCAGAAGTTCCAAATAAAAAAAAGTCGCGAGATGCGTGGGACCTGCGCGTGGGGTCAACTCCCACTCCGCCTCAAAATAATTTTCTCTGCTCGTTCCACGATTTTATAAGAAAATAGGGAGTGTAAACAGATTAGAGTTACTTTAACTAACTTCATGGTCATAAAGGAAGGCAACAAAGTATCTAAGACAGAAGTCTGAACCAAATGTAAAAGTAATCTCATGCACCTTTGACACAAAATCTCGCGAAGTGGTGACGTGAATTGTGAACGAAATTAATTAGCTGCATGTGAAGTGGGCGAAAACAGGTTGATCAAAGAAAAAAGTTATTACTTTTTTAAGAGAAGGAATCAATCAGATTCTAAGGATCACATACTGGTTGCATGTTAAAAACACGTTTGGAACTGGGGGTCAGTTCTAAAAACTAAATTTATGCGTTTTGCGTCAGCTAGCCACGTGAAAAATTTCACTTTATTGTCGGCCTGCTTGCGTGGGGCAGAAAATTAATAATTAGACAACAGATTTGATTTTTCTACCAGCTGATATTCTACAGATCGCTGTTCTGAAGAGCGTTCTATTAGAAATTAGACCACCCCGCGTTACAATACAGATTGTGCGTTGTACTTAAGTAAATTGATAAACCACTATGGTAAAAAGCTGACTTCACCGAAAGTCCTTAGCTTAAGGCCTTCTGGTTAGAGCAAGGATGTGCTCTGTCAGAGGGCCATTGAAGATCGAAGCGCGAGCTAGCTTTTTGATCGCCCACAACAGTCAATCTACCTGTTTGTTCCATTGAATGTTTATTTCAGACTCTGATGAGGATATGAGGACTGTGAATAAAGAAGACGATACGGACTCTGATTTCATTTCAGAAGGTGGTTAGTTTCGTTTACATAGGTTTACAGGCCTGGGTCAGACAGACTAAACATTAATATTCAGAACTGTTGAATACAGCGTTGTCGTACAATGCTGAACAAGTAACCCAAACAAATTTAACAATGGTGCTCACACCTGAGAATCAGTATCATTTAATATCATTTGATCTAACCGGATGGCCAAACGTGCTGAACATGTTGAATTCAGCAATGTTGAACTTATTGAATGGAAATGTTGAACCTATTGAACCCGAAGCCTCATTTACCTTTGAACAGCGGTGTGCAAAGTGGCAGAATAGGAGCTGATTATTAGTCTCATTAGGATCTATTTTTAGACCTGTTATTCACGAAGAATAGGAATTAGGAAATTAGAAAATTTGAGTGTTAAAGTGGGAGTATTTTATGTTTGTATTTTTGTTTCACTTGAGAATATGAGAGCGCTGCTAAAATTCGGCCTGATGGCAGGTTAGATTTTATACGACTGCACTCACTCTTATGAAGGACGAGATTGAACGGAACATTTGTTTTACTATAGAGCACTTTTCAATTGAGTGTCGCAAAACCAAAACCAAAGTAATTACTCTAACCAATCACAACAGGAACAAAACACAAAATGAACCAATCAGAAATTGAAGCAAATACAAGAAATTAGCGCCAAGCGCGGTAAAACGCGTGCGAGCAAGTCACGATTGGTTTTGGTTTAACGTCTGATTGGTTGAAAAAGTGGCGCGCACTTTTTTATCCAATCAGAGAGCGAAGTAAAGAAAAACCAAAGCAAATACATCACTTTCGACAGTCATTTGAAAACTGCTCTAACTGTAGCTAATCACAACAAACACACATTACTTTCGACACTCAATGGAAAACCGCTCTAGAGACAGTCTCTGGATCATGAACAAACACAATCTTTTCTTTTAAAAGAAGTAAAGTATGTTTTTTTGTCGTTTTTGCGCGAATTATCAGCTCGTGTAATATATATATATATATATGTCTTATTAGATGTTTCAGTGTGAAGTATCGTCGTATATTTTTACGAGTTGTGCTGTATTACAAGCAACGAGTAATTAGCGTTTTTTTGGGTTTCGCTACTACGCCGTGCGATTGGTTAAAACAACTTGCACCATTTTTCAACCAATCAGAAATAACACCCAAACCAATCATGTTTTGCTCGCACGGCTTTTCCCGCGCTTGCCGCCGGTTTCCCGTTTTCGATTCGAGTTCTGATTGGTTCATTGTGTTGTTTGCGTCTGCTGTGATTGGCCGGAGAAATTAGATTGGTTTTAAGACGTGCAATATATTGATAATGCTTCAAATGCACACTTTGTGTTTTGGCCAAATGTCCAATACAGTGCATTCTCTTAATAAATCTTTTTCGTCCTTTTTATCAACAGATGAGAAGGACACCGTCACCAGAGGTAACGATTAATATATGTCCACCAAAATGACAAAAGTTACCTTTCAGTACCAATAAATGTAACCATATAATAGGGAAAGTTCAAAACTGTAGTCTATTAAGTGTAGGCGAATGGCGCTGAAGTTCGATGATATCTTAATTTTTTCCACGAGATTAAGCTTGTTTAAGACATGAAGTGTCTTTGTGACACTGACTCTTCTAATTTCGATATCTTGCAGATGACATTGCCTCTGATGTCGCCGCTGCCGTTGACTACTACAACAATGCAGTAGAGAGCAGAGCTTGTAAGTAAATCACTCCCTCACTCTGAAACCGTTGAACGGTCTTAAACCAATTTGATTCAATTGTAAAGTGTTCTGGAGTCTGAGCAGCAATCTTAAAATGCAACAATCAAATGAGAACTAATGAGTAGTATTTTCTGTTTTACTGTTAACTAAGGTCCCTATTTCTCTCTTTTCAAAAGAGTTTTCAGAGCAAATTCCAAATGATCGCTTGAAGGCAACAAAGTCAAAATGTAGGACATCAGGAATTTACAGGAATCCGTATCAATTGGCTATAAAACGGAATTAAAAATTCACTCTAATCCTGGGTTAGCTTAAACCCGCTTTGAACAACCGGGCCCAGACTATTACTGTGCTGTTTAAATTTTGAATCTGTGGATGACATTCTTACACGTGATCCATTTGAGTGAAAGCTTCCAGTCGTACTTTCCAGTGCTACTGTTTATTTTGCTGTACAAGATGGCTGTTACTCCTCTCTCGGTGGATACAACCTTACATCCTAAAGCGCGATCCGCTAACCACTTAACAAGCGATGAGGTTAGAAATGAAAAATTTAGCAGTACATTCATATCGTAATCCAAGAGAACTAATTTCCAAGCTTATTTTTCTTTTTCTTTCTTTTCTTTTTAAGTGTGCAAGGATGCCTTCCCTAACCTTTGTGTAAGGCTGGGCAAGTGCAGTATACTAGGGAACAGAAAGATGGCGTACTTTGCCAAGAGGTTCTGCCATCATACTTGTTCCCAATTCTGTAAATGATTTGGTAAGTGCAGGAACTCTTGATAAAGGCCCAGACACACGGTGGCGGATGTCGATACTGATTATCCGATATAATCGATACTGCACGAAGCTAAACAATACCGATACTAATGCCTGAGCAATAACGGTTGCTTCGATAGCTTTCGATACCTGCGGGGAAGACCATAGTTTAATCTAACTGGAAATGGAGGTTCATGGCGTGGATGCAAGTTTAAAGACAATCTACATTATGCCTGATTAGCATTTCGACACGTCGGTCAGAAATGAGGAAAAGGCTGGCACTTCCTCGAGTTTACACTGAACATTGAAAGATTTGGTGTAATGAAAGGTGTAATTCTTAATTTAAAATGATGCATAATTTTGGAGACTCAATCTAAATCCTCGAAACGCTAATCTTGCTTGACAGAAAGTTGACCGAAAAATATTTCCGTTTGAAAAGTTTCCCTGCACGAGACTGGTGTGCAATAACTTCCGGGTCCCTCAAAATCATTTTCTCGTTGATCATAACGCGAAATGTGTCGTAACATTCTCCATCTATTTTAAAAACTTTGGGATACAAGAATATCCCCCACGGGATTTGCTTCGGTTTTCAATCCTGACTTGTTATATTTTATTTCGTTACGTTTGTTTTGAAGGTATGCCGTCTTAAAAAATCAGAAACAGTTTAACGAAACGTACAGTGGTGATACCCCAGCCTCTCTATCGTGTCGTCTGAATACTACTTTCAGTCGCCAGAAATTACATTTTGTTTGTTCTTTGTTTTGCAGGTCACAAGCATGTATCATCGTAATCAAGACAGCAAGGCGTATTTAATCTTTCAGCTGACCGTGTAACTTTGCAATTATTTCAGCTTTGTTCTACGATGGAATGGCGCATAACATTATTTAATCAATTTAATCTTTTCCAACAGATGCAATTAATGGTTAATTCGAACACTTATAAAATTGGAATGTAGCAGCTTAGTATTTAACTTTGCCTATATCGCTTATATCAACTGTTAAGCTTATAAAACGGGGTAAGCAAAATAAATATTCTCTTTAATTGACATTTTGAAGTTGAATTTTAAACAAAAAATAATGGACAAAAATTTTATTTCAGTTAATACAGTACGAGGCGGGCCAGTCCTTTAGTTAACATTATTAACCTACATTATTACATCACTACCTACATTATTGAATTTACAGAGTTGAATTTCTAACTTTTACCCGAGAAATAGATATTTAAGTGAAGTTATGGCACGCGAGACAAAGCGGTCCTTTATACACCCCTGGATCTCTGCTACAGAGCTCAAACCCAGTGTCAGCTGCTGACCTGTCAGCGAGGCCTTCCCGTGGGCTCTCACAGGCGACAAGGTTGTTAACAGTAATTTCTTTGCGTCGAACACAATGTCCAGCTAAACTGAGGCACAATAAATTCAATTGTCGGACAACTTCTGGAGATGTCTTCGACGCTGGTGTGGGAGATCGATGCCTGCCAGGCATTAATTTCCCATGCCAGACAGTCGATTTTCGCGTACTCGTTTACACGTACGCAGGCAGGCAGACGAGGGTTGCGCGCGAGTATTACTCTCTCTTGCCTGATGACCGAATAACTACAAACATAACAAAAACAACAACAACATCATCATCACCAAACAAACAAACAAAAAAACAAACAAACAAACAAACAAAATTGGCGAGTACGGTTCGGCTATATTGAGTTTGCCGGCGTTTGTAACCCAAGGTGTTCTTGCGAGTTGGAGGCTGGCAGTTAGTATAAATGACTGTCTATTTCTGGAAATGGAAAGCTCGGGCTTTAGAAAACAAAGAGAAACTCTGAGCGGGAGACACGACAGTGAACCACGTAAGATTGAAAAAGAGCGCTGTTAACAAGCGTTGGGACTGATTGCGAGTTAAAACAAACAAAACGTCAAACTGTTAACATCGCCTTTTAATTAAATACTACCTGTTCGACTGTATGGATTCTTTTCCATAAATGCGTGGTTTACAAATGAAGTAAAAAAAATACATCGCCAAAAAAACTACAATCAAATTATTGCAGTCACTTTATTATCTATGTTACAATTAAAAACCGCTACGTTATGATAATACAAATGTTAAAAACTATTGCATGCAGTAATTTTGCTCTACAATATAGCACATTTTGACCAATAAATTGCTGCAAACTGACTGTTACACCATGTAAAAAGCGGAAAGGATACAAAACAAAACAAACAATAGCGAACAAAGTAAATGTTTTCGTTCTTAAGACAAGCTTTGCATTGGCCTTAAAAATATAGACTTTATATATAAATTTCCCAGTTTTTACACATTGCAGTTTATCAATCGTATTTTATTTTTCATTGTTTTTGCTTGTAATACGATCCCTTCTTTAGCTTCCTAACTAGCCAGTTTTCGTGCAAACATTTAATACGACCAATTATCACCTTTTTGTTGAAAATTCTAAAATGATAACAAATTTATTTTGGAACATTGTGGTTATGAACTGTTTATGGAACAAGTGTGCTGAATTTCAATTTTATAGTGCCGTGACTTATTCTGGCAATATTCCCGCCATTTCTGATCACTGCCGTGTAAAAAATTACTTCATGAACAATTAGTTATTTTGTTTTAACTTTGTATAAAGATAAATACATTCCTTTTTTCTATGAGAAATTTCATGATCAACTACAGTTATAGAGAAGAACCAAAATGTCACAAGAGTGTCCTTTGTATTATACTAGAGAGTTTACGAAGAGAGCGTTATTTTGCCTTGTCACGCAAGAGCAAAGAGTGCGTGATACAAGGGATTGTGGGTCACGTAACAAAGGTTGCGTGATCAAAGCAGTTCTACATTCCTCGGAATGAATCTCCCAGGCTTACTGGCTCCTTGTTTTGTGTGTAGAATAACGCATTCTGCTTGTAAAACGTCACAATCTCCGTCAGACCGTCAAAGGCGTGTTTGCCAATGACGTACCGGCCACTGGGTGTGAGTTCTATAGGAAAATGGCGGATTCTGCAAATAAGACAAAAATATATCGTTAGCAAAACTCATAGGTAAGTTAAATTTCATGAGTTCAGTGGCCTGAATGGAAAAATGGAAAAATACATACTTTCCACCATACTTCACCGACAGGACAAAAGACGCAAACTGAAAAATAAAAACAACAGCAAAAAATTGTTACCGTTTTAATTTGATAATTATTTCACTATTTACAACATCAATGCAATGTCAAACTGACACATGAAAAGAATACAGAAATCTCCAGCCAGGGAGAATTTATGCTTTGAGGTTAGAATGCTCTACCGACCTTTTGAGTGCTTTCCCTTATCAAGTAATCCAGTTCTTTGGCGGTCTGCTGGAAAAAGACAACAAATATTAACTACCATCAATACAAAAAGGTTCCTGGAGGGTGGCGCCAGGTTGCAAAGAAGAACCCCCAAAAATCCTAACAATGGACTATCAAGTTGCCTTACCCTCAACATAAGCTCTTCACACTTTTGTCGAGACATTTTACCATAATACCACAATTCATCACCTACAACAAGAAAGACAAGATAAACTTGAGGAGAGGAAAAAGATTCCATATCGAAACAAAAAGAATAACTAATCAAACTAGAAAGATGCAATTATTTTGAGTGCTAAAACAGTGAAGTAATCAAAGGCTTTCTGCATTTTTCCATTTGGTCAGCAACACACTCTGAGTAATCAGAGAAAGCAATCACATCGTTACTTGGCCTACGTCTTTACGAGCATTTTACCGCACTTAGCAACAGTTGCACGTTTTGCCACGCTTGGCATCGGGAGCATGTTTTCCGCGCTTGGCAGTAATTGCTAGGCTTGGATAAATTCTGCTCGTAGAATGGCTTATTCTGCCTGCCGGCAGTGCTCCTTAAAAATCGCTTATTCTGCTCGAAATTCTGCTCAGGCACCCTTATTCTGCTCGAATTCTGCTCGGTACCCAAAAAAATTCTCGGCCCTTTGGGCCGTATTTATTTTCGCAAATATAGAATAGAGCCTGGGCCTAGCCCCTAAAAACTAATTAGATATTCATTATGCGTAGCAAAATTGTAATTCATGTAACTTTATGTCACTACTATTAGACGAAACAGTGAACTTTTTATTAGAATCTTACAAAAAGGAACATCAAATAAATGCATAAAGAGTAAAGACTGTGTAAACTGTCTAGACAGGAAATTATCAACGTATCCAACACAAGGTATTTTCCATTTGTTTTTTATTTAGTTTCAAATTTTTCTTACATCTGTTGTGCATACATTTGTGCCGCTGATTTTCTCTTATTCTGCTCAAATTCTGTTCGAAAATGCCTTATTATGTCGGTAGAATGCTCGCCTCAAAAATCGCTTATTATGCTCGAAATTCTGCTGGTAGATTTATCCAACACTGCCTGTTAGATGTTTTCCCGGGCTTAGCACCAGTTGGATGTTTTTCCGTGCTTAGCACCGGATGCACGTTTTTCCGCGCCGGCTTTTTTCCCGCGTTTAGCACCGGTTACATGTTTTTGCTTCGAGTTCTGATGGCTTCACTGCGTTACCTAATCACTAAGATTCTATTCGGTTTTCCAGCAGAGTCCTAGCAGTAATTTAAAAAAAAGACCTAAAAGTGATAACATAGTGAAAATAAAATAAGGAATTTAACTGATAAATGCAAACCAATATATTGCAAATATTTAGCCAACTTATTGGCTTAGAACAAGAAAACATCCATGACTTACCAAAAGAGCTATGCCTTGTTTTGTCCTTTTGATTGTTGTTAACGGCATCTTCTACAATCAAAAAAGCACTCTTAAGTGAAAACATGGTGAACCTAGTTTCAGAAGGGGTTAACTGATAAATGAACAGCGATATATCGCAAATACTAAAGCCAATAAAAAGCCACGCAAACCCATGTCTTACCAAAAGAACTGTGTCTCGTTCTGTCCGTTTGATAATTGCTCTTTTGTTGACTGGAAGCAGTGTCATCCTGCTCATCCTGAAGAAAAAAAAACATTTTTATGAATATATCCAAGATATTGCGAACTTTGGTTATCCCACATCTCAGTACTTGAAATAACCATCTCAGCTAAGTTAAACACTGAAAATTTTAGTTTCACAGTGATTGCTATCGACATTGACATTTCAATCGATCATTTCTTCTGAGGACATTCAACATTATGCCTCAACAAGCTTCTCTTGTTTGACATTGAGCTCGCAAATAGTCCAGCAAAACAGAAAATGCGACAAGTTTTAATTCTGAAGCCTATTCTGACACGGTGATTATGGCCATTTAAGTTTACATATATCTAAAGAAAGCACTTCCTACTCAGCACTATAACCCCGTTTAGATAGTGAGATACATATGAAGGTGTTTGTGTTTATAGCATTGATTTACTACTGCCTGCAGGTGGTGTTTAGCTGTAGGTTATTAGAGACATCACAGTAGCAGAACTGACCATAACAGGTTCATTTTGGAAACTCGACATCTCACAATAAGAGAAGTTACCTCTTATAAATTAAAAATAACACCGACTTGGAATGACAACTTTTCTTGCGGATGCTTTGAAGCTCTACCTCTGATACACGCATAGGTCGCTAACACTTAGCTATTTAACTTCAAAAGTGTATAACGTTGCGAAGAAGAGATTACCTGCAAAGTTTCCCAGAAATCGCCTGGTGTCCATCCGACCACGCCCTCAACACTCATCTTCCACCATCCCGACGACTGCATCTCTAATAACTGACCCACCTCCCCTTTACGTATACATATACACCTGCTATTGTTAGTTGTGAAGTCTTCCTTTGAATAGTAGTATGCATTGACCTTCCCTGAAAAAGGGAGAGAGAGGTTCAACAATAATGACGTATCGTAGATTACTTGCTGTCCTCAGTCGTCTTCTATAGAATTTGTACGATGAGAATATGATGAATGCTATGTATTCTGATACGGAAAAAAAAAGCGGAAAACAGATGTATCGGAGGTAAGAGATTGGTGTTAGAAAAGTAGAACTACCATCTTGAAAATACGTATCACATGCATTAACTAGACAACACCATCGAAAACTCCCGCAAAAAATTCACGCAAAAAATTAGTCAGTTTGTCTATTGTCTGTCTGTCTTGTTGGTGTCGTCAATAAGTCGTTTCTAAGGTGCAGGTAGTTGTTGGCAACGATTTGGTGGTGTTTGTTCCCAGGTAGTAAACCAGCTTTCCAGAGTGATTCGTTCAGAGTAGTCCGTATTGTAGGTGACGCATTTAAAAGAGTCCCAGTCGATTTTGTAGTTTGCAAGTGGTGTTCAGCAATATGATTGTTGATATCACCACTTCTAGTCGCTCGTTTGAATTTAACTGTTGACGGTTAAAAATTTAAGCTATCAGGGGCTTGACGGTTAACATCATCGAGACCTCTCACCCGGCTTGCGATGTTGTCTTGGTGGTGCGCCGGGTAATGGAGGGGCCGGTTCAGTAGGAGCTTCCATCAAGTCCACGGTTGTCTTCTCAACATCGTTCCGCGGGGTCGGTACGGGTGGCTTGTGTGGCGCCAGTGACGGCATCACTCGTTTGGCTGCTGCTTCTTCCTCTTCATACGCGTCATAAATGTCACCCACTGACATGGACCTCCTGATATTCATACAAAAATGAAATTCTTATTAACAAACTGTGAAGAACGCACACAAACGGCAATTTCGTTGATATACAATTAAGACTGTATTCGAGATTTTACTTCAGATGAGACTAAATTCGTCAAGACAACACTCCAAAGACTTCACTTGCTTGAAGTTCACTCGTGACAAAATTCACACGAGGAAAAACTCAGTTCGTGAAAATCACGTGACATGTCTAGATCCAGTTTTCACAAAAGCATACAGTCCGACCTCTGCTAGAGGATTCCACCTGAACTCAAGGAATTTTTCAAGGAATCTCTTATTCCATCTTGAATTACTTGACTTGAGTGTGCGGTTAAAGCTATCGATCAGCACTTCTCTGTTATGGTGACGTTTGCTTTACAGTATTTGTATATTTTCTAGGTTAACCCTATTTAGCCTGGGCTTTTTAGGCGTTCCTGAGACTGCTGAGGGAGCACAAGGTCCCCCCCCCCTCCCCTCTTTAAGTCCGCAAGTATTCAAGCTATGACAACGGCACTTAGAGGGCAAAAAGTAGGTCTAAAAGTTCTTCTTTGGGGTTCGCATTGCAAGCTTATGACGTCACATGACGATGGGAATTACGTCAAGATTTTCAAATGGCGGCAATTTTGGATCCGTCATATTGGATTTCTCGATTTTTCCAAAGCCTCCGAACACCAACAAAATTGGCCAAAAAGTACTCAAAACCAACAACAGAAGACATAAATGATGTAACAATTTCAAATTCACGGCAAAGAGCTCAAATTTCATGACAAAACAGAAAAAATTCAAAATACTACAAATGCCTATCAAATACGGATCCATTGGCAACATCAAATTTCATGTGCCATAGCAAATTGTTTCCAGACGAATTTTAGGAAAAGTCACAAAGTGGCTTTGGCTTGCATACCAAAACAGTTATAAACACTGAAAGTCAGCGCGGGTACTTTGTGCCCCTTCGCCAAGGCCAAGGCTAAATAGAGTTCTTAGCCTGGCTTCTACTGGAAGTGAAAATGCTATAGAAAATGCAAACCCTGCAAAACGAAGCTGCGATCCTCCTTTCTTCTTGAGCATTGAAGCTGGTACCCAGCCCCTTCTCCTGGTTGGGTCCGCGGTGCATACAAACGCCCAGACGCCGTCTTCAGAGAGCAGCCGCACAGTTTCACCTGCTGCTAGCGGCAAGTCCTCAGGGCGGTCAGCGGTTGGAGAGTAATTTGTTATGGCGACAAAATGTTCTCCAGGCTAACAGGAAAAAATGACATAATGGTGGTTAAATTATCTACCAAACAGGATTGCAAAAACGTTTCCTCGTAGTTTCCTTTCTAAAACTTGCAATGCACATCATGTGTGTTGCTAGGCAACCCTACTCATTTCACAAGAGCCACTTCGAAACAGTTAAAGTAAGGGAGTCTTGCCTCACTGTGTGCTGGGAATTCCGCGACAAGAATCTGATTCACTTTTTCAAAAAAGCGAAAACTTTGTGACTTACAATTATCCGCTTAGTTAGTTTGGTGAGTGTTAGTATAATGTTAGGCTCAAGTAGCAAGCAACACGAGGCTCAAATCCACCCAATTTGCTAATTTAAAATCAACACAAAAACAATAAAAATCGAGTCTCTTGAAGAATACTGTGCACATAAAATAGTCTGCGGACCCGGTAAGTTATCGGGAATCTTAAGAAACAAACCCCTGGATTAAGACAAGTGGAGGATAGCCTGTGAACAGGCTCTCTGGTCGGGGAAGGAGCGAAGAAAGGAAAGAACGAAGAAAACAAAGGGCGAGAACGAGCGAAGAGTCGGGGAGGGGTGGGGAAGGAAGGAGGGGGAGAGGGAAGGAACCGCCCGGTCCTCTTCCCCAGTCTACGCTCCGCTCGCTCCGCTCGTTGATTTACTTTCGCGCTTTTCCCCCACTGCGGAGCCTGGTTCACAGACTCGTGGAGGAGGACTGTAGATCCCTTTGCTTCACCTAGGAACGATAGGGACCGAGAGAGTAGACAGAGAAGGTGTATAGGGAGTGAACATAACGGGAAAGGCATACTCACAGTGTTGGTTTGGGTATCTACTCTAAGAACATTCTGGTACTTCCGGCTGCCAAATCTTACTACCTCTCCATCTGGGGCACGCAGTAATTGCACCCTTGGTGAACCGGCAGTCTGCCTGAACTCCTTTACCGCTGTGTAGCCAGGATCAATGTGATCATCATAAGAGTTTACAAGAACTGAAGGCGGTGGCGGCGGGAGGTCTGGACAGCCACTTCGCCTCTGTCGAATAAATCAAAGCAAAACAAGCAGTCATTAACAACCCTAGTGACTTCCGCACTTTTTGGAAGAACTAATTCACCGGCTCTTCTTTAAGATACTGCTCGACCATATTTTTGAAAATACAGCTGGAATATACATTTTATGAAGAAAGCTCAGCTAATAAAAGAGAGGAGGATTGTTAACGACCGAAAAATCAGCTACCGCGATTGACGCTGCTAAATAACGCAATACAATGTTCCTTGCGTCACTTTAGCAACTTTATTGGGGTGTTGGCATCGAGTTTGTAGCATTTTTTTTTTGTTAACACCCAAACGAAAATTGTTCCCAACCAAATTTAGAAAGACGTTTAATTGAGCCACCTACAAACGCACAGAATTACCTTAACCATCCAATTGCTAGCTTAACTGTCGGCTCTGCTTTTTCCAATTTATCTTTTAACACTGTTTTGTAACTTATAAATTTTTCCAGTTTATATACTTTACTTTAGTTCGATCTTATTCGATCTTACACTTGGGAAGTCTAATAAGATGGAGTGGCATCCCGTCCGCGCTTCATGCTACAGAAACCCATATACGCACCAGCCTTGATAAGCTATCTGTCTCGTTCAATCCATTAAACTCCACAAGACTTTGCCTGCACCTAATTCCACATTTCACTAACTAGAAAAGGAACGCATGCAAGCACAGCTAAGACAAAGACCGCGCACAGTCTCGATCTACGTTTCTTTCGATCGCGGAGAGCGCGGATGGAACAAGAACGTGGTCAGTGCGGAGGAGTTGTAAATTCGATGTTATAAATGCTTTCTAGGTGGGTTTGCCGAATTCTGAGAGAGAACGAATGAAATCTAACAGAGAAAAAAAAATGGAGAACTAGTATTCAGTTCTGTCGGTTAAAGAGTACACACCGGTCTTCCTAGTTCATCTCCTCCATCATCACTCATGCTGCGGGCCCTTAGCCTGGATATAAAAAGCAAAGAAAAACATGGAGGAACAAACTAACATATTTTATTTAGTATATGGAACCGTTAAACTGACACCTGGTTTGAGAATTATGCCCTTAACAAGGAGAGTTCTTTTGACTGACAACTTCTGTTTGAAATTGCGTTTACTGAGCTAAGAACTATATGTTCAATGTTCAAGAGGGTCGAAGATGAATTAATTGGCCGTAAACGTAATTTGCTCCACGCCAAGTGAACGATTTCCCGCGTTTTCTTGTTGAGCTCTGATGGGTTACGAGGTTATTTATTGTTATAGAGTGTTACAGTGATATGTCTGGTCACGTGTCTAGTCGCTCTGGCGTTATAATAGTTTTACACCTTAAAGTAAAGGGAGAGTAGTTTGACCGATAAAGTTGACTTACCTCAAGTGCTTAGGAATAACCTCCGCGTACTGAGGAACGCTATCGCTGAAAAATAAGACAACAGTTAAAAGTGTAGTCATAAAAACATGCCAGTGTGGCGGCTGTACACAGGCTAGTGCCAGTACCGCTAACAAATTTTACTTTCACAAACCCTATATTGCTTCTATTACTTGAAATATTCTGATTGTAATCTGGGCTTGACTTACAAAACATGTTAAAAATACACCTTATAGCAAGAAATTTTTACGACGTGTTTAATTTCGCAATTTTTAAGGGACGACATGTCGCGACAATCAATTTTTGTGAGTTTGGAGAATTTGTCTAACTTTCTTACTTAAACAAAAAACAATAAATAAACGACTTCTTTTCAACAATAAATTCTCGCGATTCCAAAAAAAAGTCGTACACAGTAAAATATAAATAATTGCTGTCGCGAAAACTTCGGGAAGAGAGTTTCAATTGAGTGTCGGGAGTATTTTGCGTTTGCTCTAGTTTTACATTACAAGACCGTGTGATTGGTTGAAGGAACTCACGCCATTTTCTCAACCAATCAGAAGTGAATGACTTTCTCGCAAGCGTTTTCCCGCGCTTGGCGCCTGTGACAAGTATCTGCTTTGAGTTCTGATTGGTTCAATGTGTTGTTAGCGTCTATATTGTGATTGGTCAACGTAATGACTTTGGTTTTGGTTTTACGACCTCAATTGAAAACCGCTCCATGCATGGATACCATTACATATTACGAGAACTGCTCTTATTACCTGGCTTTTTCAAAACTAAACGCAAGGTTTCTTTGTGCTGATGGAGGGCTTGGTAGGATCTCCACAGTGGCATATTCTAATGCATCTTTTTAGACAAAAAAAAAAACATTTTTAAATCAATTTTATTATGACTAAGATGTAATCAGGCGAGTTTTTTTTTCAGCGACAGTAGAAGGGAGTTAGCCCAATGTGGCTCTAGAGATCTTGTGATGTGACGCTCAAATGAAAGCTACTGAACAGCAATTTTCTGTAGTGCCGTTTTTACGTTGTACAGCAGTACTTTAACTTCTGTGGTGCTGTTTATTTTGCTGTACCAAGATGGTTCTGACTTTTGAGTCTGTGGATAAAATCCTAAAGTGTGACCCTTGAAGTGAAATCTATTGAGCAGTACTTGCCTATAGTGCTGTTTAGAATGCTGTACCAAAGTGGTTCTAACTTTTGAGTTTGTGGATAAAATCCCAAAGTGTGACCATTCAAATGCAAGCTTTATACTGAGCAGTACTTTCCTGTGGTACTGTTTATCATGCTGTGCCAAGATGGTTCTAACTTTTGAGTCTGTGGATGATATCCTGAAGTGTGACCATTCAAATGAAAGCTATTGACTGAGCAGTACTTTCCTGTGGTGCTGTTTATTATTATTATGCTATTAGGCACGTTTAGCTCAGTACTCTCCTGTGAAGGTGTTTTTTTCACACTTTTTTTAAAAGCAAACTTTGGGAATTGTGTCCATTCTCTAAAATTCCACACTCTAAAGAGTAAAAGTCATAAGAGTTTAAACGAAAGTTGAACTCACGAGGCGTTGACTGCGAACGTGAAACTCTTTCCTTTGGAGTCTCATGGCTGTTACGTTCACTCTTCTTTGTTTTACTTGAGTCTCTGAAAGATTCAATTCAAACATTTATCCCTTTAAACCTCAAGAATGACAAGCATCTAATTTCTCCTTACAATATCACTAGTTATTCAAATATACAGGTCATGAGAATAAATGAAATGATCACCAGACATGAAATGTGTTGATGTTTAATCAAATTCTCCCAACTAGTAACATTAGAAATATATGGAGAACAGTGAAGAGAATATACATGTGGATATTGGGGCTTTAAGGGCTAAGCGAAGCCTAAGTTAGACCTGGTTCGAGGTTAAAACTGGGACGCTAAGCCAGCGTTAAAACGATTTTGACCACAGCTTCTAAAACCCCAAGCTGGATCGATTTCTTGCAAAGCAAAACCCGTTATTGTACCTAAAGACACCATAAGTTTCGAAATAGACGGCCTCTGGTAGTTAAAATTTTACTTGATCACCAATTTGATCGACTTATTAGGCTGGAGAGGTTGACGCTAACATTAGCCCCTGACGGTAATCAACTAAAGCACGCAATGTGTGCAGAGGCGACGAATTTTTTCGAGTTCCCAGACAAGTTTCCTCGAGCATAACGCGCGCAAACATTTAAACATCCCAACAGCTTTATAATTTTCGTGGGGTTAATAATTCACGAAAATTGTCCAAAATTTTCGTGGGAAAATGTTTTTTACGATTTTTTTCCAACTCCAAGAAATAGTTTTGCTTTTGCAAGGCAGGAGCAAAAGGTAAATATAATACAAACCAGTATCAAGTAAGCCTATTATCGGTAATAAAAATACATTAAAATAACGCCTGGAGATTCGCTGTGAAAAAAGTGTTGTTTTCAACTGTTAGGGAAACTGAGTTCTGACTGAAAAAAAAAAGGAAAAGTGAAAGGCAAAAAAAAAAAAAACAACAACAACCAACAAACAAAAAAATGACCAAAACTTAGTGGGGTACATTTCGGCGGGCTTAATTTCGCGAACTTTTGACTAAGCACAAACGTAACGCTCATCCCAAAAAAGCACGTGAAAACCAAGGGCATTAGGGTATGTTATTGCTTATTAAACTCAGTTGCAGAAGTTACCTTCTTGGAGGAGGAGCTCTGATGCTTGCATATATGCTGGAATATGTTGAGCCCTTGGAAGAAATATCGGAAAAATGCAATTAGAAATCAATTACT
>Ga0126336_10000192_pt1 | contig 19806 bp, 17 predicted proteins | sample SidCmetagenome_FD_92530 | JGI IMG/M metagenome (GOLD analysis project Ga0126336, IMG submission 92530) | Coral microbial communities from El Islote,Puerto Morelos, Mexico - Siderastrea C C metagenome | ecosystem: Host-associated > Invertebrates > Cnidaria > Coral | place: El Islote,Puerto... | reverse complement strand
ATTGTAAGAAAACGCTTTTGTAGCAAAGTTTAGTGGCATTTGGCAACATAGCACTCAAAAAACCGCTTTAACGGTAAAAAATGCGTTTTTTAAGGAAAAAAATCGGACGGGAAAGGGTTAAACCATCATGTTTTGCTGTCCCCCAACACCCTGTTTAAAAACAGTAAACTGGCTAACCATTTAGCGAGAAAAGTTTCTGACATACGTAAAATGCATGTATTGACTGCAGCATCGAGGTTCTCCGGAAACAAGTTTCTTATTCGACTGACTTCGGACCGCGGACAGACCGTGGAAGCATGATTCTGGTAAGCTAAAAAAGTGGCTTGGTGCTGTATAATCTACTTGTAAATTTCATTATTAACGTGGTTGTTTCTCTCATACTTTCCCGACATAATCATAATCATAACAATAATAATAATAATAATAATAATGATAATAATAATAATAAATAAAAAAACTAAAATGCTCAGAAATCAGTTAAGAACATAAGACATATGGGTACATGGATTACATCCCATGCTGTCAAAGATAACTTTTAGGAAGCTGTGTTATTGTTACGTAATAATAAATGGAGCAAAATAAGCCATTATTGTTATGGCATAAAGAAATTGTGGGAGGACAGCCATAGAGACTATCCCCACGAGGCGAACCACTATTTACTCCGCAAATTTTGAGGTCCGTGTCTTGCCTCGGAGCTCCACAAATTTCGGTTAAAGGTCAAAAAGAAAACTCTAGGATTTCAATCATTTTATTTGAATACCAATTTTATGTGTTAAAAAGTATGTGTTCCATTTCATTTTTATTGACTTCTTTGGTTATTTGGATGATAGTTTTGTTTAAAAGTTGCGGACACAGTTGCCAAGATCGAAATTTACTAGAGTCGAATTTTATCAAGATTCCGTCGGTGGAGACGACGAACTTGTTCAGCTTAGTGTGGATGGGTCCTTAGCAAACTTGTTTAATGTGTCGATATATTATCAATACTCACGATTTTAAAACAAAGTCTTAAGAAATGTATTTAGTAGTGTGCACTCTATCTGAGAAGGCAAGTAAGTTTAATTTACACCTACTTCCCAGAAGGATTTTGGGTCGTGATGCGGATCGCAAAATTGATTCTACTCTCTTTTTCAACAACGTTCTTTTTTCGTTAGGGCTAATGCAATGGAAGAAACAATGTACAGAAAGTAGCATGAGAAGAAATTTTTCCTTTTGAGCAACAGCACTCTGTGTGGTTACTTGCGTGAGTAGCCATAGCCATTGCCAGGTTTCGCGTATTATTTAAACGTGAGCTAAATTTCGTTCTCTTTTTCAGATTGCGAATGACTAATATGCAATCGCCTGTGACGGGAGCCGGTGATATACATCACATAGACCGCAAACAACACGTTTTCACCGGCTGGCGTCAAAAATCTGGGATAATTTTGGGAAAAAGGTTTTTGAAAAGAATCTAGGGATAATTTGACAATGGGATAATAATAATGGATAATTTTGGGAAAAAGGTTTTTGAAAAGAATCTAGGCCAATTTTGTATTTTCAGGGAATAACAAATCAGAAGTAGTAGTTTATTCACACACAATTCACAAGAATACATAAATTATCTGATTATTAAACACAAAAAATTACAAACTAAGATACGAATGATTAAAGGTTCGGTTCCGCCCGCAGATAGCAGAAGCTAATCGAGGCGGGCGGAGCTCTCAGAAAATGAAAAATCCTTGACGTTCCATGGCAAGCTGTGGAGGTTTCGCAGTTTTGCTGTCTACAGTTCGGGAGCAATTTCTGCAAGTGCAAGTTTAACTCAACGAGCTCAAGGACATTCGCGCCCAAAATCTTCCCACGTTCAGATTTTTTCAAAACTTTTGCTGCAGTTAGATAATGACCAACCCAGGACAGAAAACCAAAAAAAATTGGGAGGTCACCGAACTCGTATTGAAAACGTAGTGCTTTGGTCATGTAAGGCGAAATGGGCTTCATTGTTACCATTAAGTTGAAAACTCTAGATAATGCCGATTTATTGATTTCAATGCAAATAGGCCTATTTAGTAAATTTTTGCTGCTGATGTCGTTCCTTCAGGTAGAATTAGCCTCACAGAAGGAGACTCGTAAGTCATGCATACCCACGTTCGTAGAAAAAATCGCTTGCATTAGAGTAGAAAGAGCAAAAAAATTTAAACTTCTCACGTTCAGAATTTTTTGTTTTTTGATAAAAGGGAGGGAACCAGTAAGGGAAGTGATCTATCGAAAAGAAGAAGGGGATCACTGTGCATTTAAGAGAGTTAAATACCTTTCTAGATATTACAATACCCACCACCGCCCATATTTCTTCCTCAGCGTGTGCGCTCGATGCATAACGTGGCGTGACATTGCGACGTGAATTGCGAACGCAGTAAGGATGCGCAAAAACAATTAGCGCGTACGTCATTCTCGTGCGTAAAAAAACATCTTGGGAAGTGCAAGAGGTTCCAATCGCCCGATATACTGTTCAGTGGCATTTTGGTTGCATGAATTTTACAACTGCTTCGCAATGTCCAAAATACAGAAGCGGTGAAAAATATTAATGCATCAGAAACGAAATAAAATAAAACCACGGCAAAAAGGAGTGTTCCACACGGACCTCACGATCACTACAAATGATAAGAATTTCTCGTTATTTATTTATCTATTTATTTATTTTATTCATTTATTGGTTCGCGTGAGAGTCAAATATTCAATTCTCGCTTTATCTTTATATTTTTCTTGTATTTTTAATTGCATTTTTATGTATTTAGCTATTTCCTTTTCTTCCCTTTTTTTCGGCTGTCTTATTATTATTATTATTATTATTATTATTATTATTATTATTATTTTGTTAATTTTTTTTCGGTTTTTGTTGACCCCGCACCCCGTCTACCGCGCATTTTCGGAACAACCGTCTTTAAAACTCCTTCCCCTATTCTCATTCATATTTATGCCGCAGAATTCCGGAGTACTTGCATTACACAACCCTGTTGTTAGAAGGCGGTTGCTCAATATTGCGCTGAATCCCTAAGGGCTATGTCTCCTTGCTTAAATTATCCTGTTTGCCCAGATTCGGGGCATTTCGAAAGAGATACGCAAGCCGGTAAGTCAGGAGGGTTTTTCTTGTGTTTTTCGCGTTACGTCGCCGAAGCCCAACCATGTGCCTTACTTTTGTCGTGGGTTTTCCTTATCAAGGTTGATGCAGTTTTCTGTACGCAGTTTTTTGTCAAATGGCGGTGCCAATAGAACCTGCCGCTGCAGATTTAGAGACCTTGCAAGCAGTGGATGATCCAGCCCCCCTAGCTCCAGTGCCGGCTGAGACGGCGGCAGCTCCTCCGCAAGAACAGTTAAACGAGGTGTTTTTTAAGCTTTCCCTGTTTTCTCTTTTGCTCGCTTATTCGTTATTGTTTATTATTACAGCGTCGGATAGGCCACGTATCTTGGCTTTAGTTTACTCAGTTTAAACGTTTACTCAGGTGTCAAGCACCAATTGGTAGACGCCGTGTGTTGGCTTTAGCTAAAACGTTCGCCCATTCGGTGACCACAAATTGGCAGACGCCGTGTGTCGGCTTTAGTTTAAACGTTCGCTCGTGTGTCGAGCGCAATTTGGCAGACACCGTGTGTCGGCTGTAGTTAAAACGTTCGCTTGTTAGTCGAGCATAAATTAGCAGACGCCGTGTGACGGCATTAGCTGTAACGTTCGCTCGTGTGTTGAGCGCAATTGAGCAGACGCCGTGTGTCGGCTTTAGTTAGAACATAGATTGCCAGAAGCCGTGTGTTACCTCTGGCTTAAACGTACGTTCGTGTGTCGCCGAGCTCAAATTGGCAGACGCCGTGTTTCAGCTTTAGCTAAAACGTTTGTTTGTTGTGTCGAGCACAAATTGGCAGACCCCGTGTGTCGGCTCTAGAGGAGAGATACGCTCGTGTGTGGAGCGCAAATTGGAAGACGCCGGGTGTCGGCTGTTAGCTAAACTATCCCTCGTGTGACGAGCGCAATTTTACACTGAGTCGCCGTTTGTCGGCTCTGGTTAAACGTTCACTCGTTAGTCTAGCATTATTTGGCTGACGAAATGTGTCGGCTTCTACTAAAATGTTTTTTCGCCTATCAAGTATGAGTAATATCCTCGGGTTAGCACGTTTGTGTGTTAAAAAAGTTTATTAGTTGCCGTGTCTGGGGCGGATCTAGGGGCGGTTCGGGTGGTTCGGTCGAACCCCCTAAAATGACATAACAAACGTCTAAAACCGTGTGGTTTCGAAAAAAAATCACTAATAACTGTACAATCTTTTTAAAAATAAGCAGTTGTCTCTTGAACAAGAAAAACAGCAAAAAGAACATCAAAATTTAAAAAGCCCCACTCAGTAAGCAGTCGAGTCTACGGTATATAGCGCTTCCATTTCTAGTTCTGTCTGTCTGTTTGGTAAAAGAACCACCTATTCACGCTTCTATTCTACGTCAAGACAAAGTGACAGTTTGTCTACGAAGCCAATCAACTTCCTTGGTTAAAGTTTGGGTAGGGTCACGCCGTTCTTTCCCAATCTGTTTTGGATCGTTCTCTGGAACTAATTTTGAAGTCTGTCAGATTGAGAGGTATGTCCATGAGGCCGAAAGGGAAGCAGCAGCAAATTGACCGTTTCTTTGCATGATCAGAAAGGCAAGCACGCATTGAAGCAGCCACTCAGCTGTCTGAAAGAGTCGAGTCTGATTTATTTCTAGTAGTCCACTTTGACTCTCTGCTCATTTTGCAACAGAATCCATTCATAGTTCTAATTTGGATATAATTTTTGTTGTTTAGGCTTTTTTGTCTAACTAGTAAGTACAGAACTACGTCAATTTCAAAGCAATTTAAAAGCAACTTAAATTAGCCCTCAGAACGCTGGAAATCGCATTTCTGAGGGGATCAATTTCAAAATTTGCCGGGGGAGCATGCTCCCAGACTCCTCTAGAAGCTCCCGCCTTCTGCGAGTCGCTTACCGAACCCCCCTTACGTAAAACCTGGATCCGCCCCAGCGTGTGTCGGCCATTTTCGTGTACGTTTGCCTCTCGAGCGTTTGAAAGTTTATGGAGTTGTTGGAGTGTTGGTTTCCAGTGGAAAGAACGGACGCTGTGGTTTTAGTTCACGGTTTTATCTCTCGTGTCTAGCTAAGGGCCGTTTGCCTTAGCCTTGCTTTTAAATTCAGATAGTTTGTGGTTGCCATTGTAATTCGGCTTTTGCCAAGGTTCATTTCCCTTTGCTAAGTTCTGCTCGTGTTCTTTGCGTGTCGTTATCTCAATTCACTGATACGATCTCCCATCGCTTATGGCGGGCGTTTGTATTGGGCGAGTATTGCAGAACTGCAGTATTGTTAAAGTTCTTAGTTAAGTTCTCAAGTTTTATTTCATCGCGAGCATTAGTTTTCCCCTGAGAATTTTACCACATTTTCTGAAACAAAGAAATGAAAATTATTATTTATTGGAAGTGCAAGGTTGTTCGTCTTTACAATAGGTCTTTATGCGTGTGGTTAAATTATTTGTCCCGTTAACTCGTTTCGGTTTAGGTATTTTCAATATAGATCTTCAAGGTTTTATTCAAATCTCGGACGTTTCTAGTTCGCAAATATTTATTTCAGCCTTGGGATTACTGGTCGCGCTTTAGGGACTGCGGCGGTTATAAAGCATGCATGATGATTAATGAATGCTAATTAGAATTCTGTGTATGATTTGTAAATATTACAAGCTTAAGAATATCTAAAGCGAAATTTATTTTACGTTTCCCCCTCCAGCTAGAGGTTTTGAAAAGGGAAATTTAGAACCTAAAGGATTCAAACGATGAGAAGTCGGTAGACCCGGCTCTCCGATACGTTCGACAACTTCTTTCTCGCCCTCCTTCAATTTTTGATGCCTTCGCCACTTTGGCAGCCCTAGAGCAGCTAAGCGACGTCGCCAGAGAGAAAGGTCATGAGCGTGCCAATCGCTTCGCCATTATCCTTCGTCAGGTTAGGCCTCTTATGGGCTCTCCTTCTTTCCAACAAGTCTTTCTTAAGTTGGTTGGCGCAGAAGAGGAGGTGGCTATCGCAAAGGAGATTCAAAAAGCAATGAAGCAGGTTTCGGCTGCGAGGGTTTGGCCTCTACCCCCGTCGGTCCCTCCCCTTGGTTCCAGTGCGACTCGTCGGGCCGGTGCAGTCTTATGTTTTAATTGTGGCCGCCGGGGACATATCGCTAGATCGTGCTGGAGTGCTCAAAATCGTCGTGCGACCAGTGGGGAAAAAGAATGTAATCCTTGTTGGTCTCCTGTATTGTTACGCCTTTGAGTCTAATAAAAAGTGTTCTTTGATGTTGTTACTATTTTGTTACTGTTCCAAAAAAAAAAAGCTTGCTGTGAGGGGGCGTAAGGGGTTCCTAACACCAAAGTTGCACGGAAAAACGGGGAAGTATGGCTTAGGTCGTTGAGCGGTTTTCTTTAATTTCCAATCGGCTAGATTTGCAAACCTCCCAGATCGATGTCTAAAGCATATAATAATAGCCGAATTTCATGACATGATTTCATTAATTGTTTAGGTCATTAATTGTCAAGGTCTTTTTTCCGCCATTTGCTATTGTGGTCAGCTGGAATTAAGTTAATTTGTGTCGTTCTGGATATCGCGAAACAGCTTTTCTCCTGGACTTTCCTCGGCAATGTTTTCCGTTTATTTTGGCCTTACTGCAAATTCTATATATCTTTCAAAGCGTAGTAAAGCGGGTTTATATTAAAATGCCCGGTAGAACGTACTTAAAGCTATGCTATACCACTCCATCGATCACTCCTTCGCCCCCTTTACTGGCTTAGCCGCGATCAGAAGGGTAATCTTAATAACGCCCTATAATCCGTTTACGGCGGGTTCCTGGTCCGGCTCGGCTAGTGGGGCTTTCCCTTTTTTCTTTTTTACGTCTCCCTTTCTGCTATAGCTCTGGCTTTTCTCTACTCGCCTTACAGGTTTTGTCCGTCTTTTGTAGGAATTTTCAAGATTCTGCCAATCACATCTTAAGCCCCGTTCGAAACTTGTGCTCTGGTGCGACAAGGAAAGTAACCCCACTAGTTGGGCCGGACCTCTCCCAACCTTAGGTATGGTAGCTGAAGGCCGTGCTTTCGCATCTCCGGAAATGCTTCGGTTTCGACACCTAGATTCGTTTGTGGCTGGTAATCTGGGCTCGTGCTTAGACCAGTGGGATCACATTTCTATTGGCTACGACAAAAGAGAGTTCGTGTTGGCGATCATTAGAGATGGCTTGGACATTTTCGATTTCTTTACCCCCTTTAAAGGTACATTTCAAGGCAAAGCATATTGCAGCGACCTACCTCCTCGTGCGTGTTTTCCTAACTCTTCAGCTTGCCTCCCTTTTAAAGAGTTTATATCCACTACCATCATGGATAGAATCGCCAACGGTTTGATTAATGTCATTGGCCGCGTTAGTGATGTTGAGCCCTCCCCCCCCCCTTCACCTGGTTATGCCGATCACCGTAGAGCCAAGTAAGCCTCGTATGTGTCATGATGAACGTTTTCGTAACTGTTGGATTAGAGATTGCCCTTTTAGACTCGATTACCTGACAGACCTCTGCCGTTATGTCGAACCTGGCCACTACCAAACCACTTTTGACGACAAGAGCGGTTATGACCACATCCGTCTCCACCCTCGTAGTTCTACCTTCTTTGGTTTTCAGTGGGAATGTTGGTACTTTACATACGCCGCTCTCCCTTTCGGATGGAAAGCCAGTGCTTTTGTGTACAACACTGTTGGCATGGCGGCAACCCATTTTATTAGGTCGCTTGGTGTGCCATGTCCTCAATATATTGACTACTGGCATGTCCGGCAATTACGGTTACGCCCTCGTGCCAGCGGCATGTGCGTTTTCTCCAACTTTCAACTGGCGGAAATGGCTGCTTTCACCGCCTATTCCGTCGTTATTTCCCTGGGGTACTTCATTGGCCTGAATAAAAGTTATTTGGCTCCCTCGATGGGTAGGCGTTTTCTGCGCTATGTTTGTGATTTGGAGAAACAAGCTTTTCTCTTCCCTCAAGATGAAAAAGAAAAGTGTTTCGGTTAAAACCCTCCAAAAAGTCGCCGGTAAGACTACGTCTTTTTCCCTCCTTGTCCCAGCAGCCAAGTTGTACTCAAATTCGGTATTCCAAGCTATTTCTAGAGCTACTAAAAACGGCTCTCGCCAGATCAATTTAACTACTGCCCTTCAAAAGGAGATCTCCTATTGGCGTTTCCTGGACAGTTGGCAGGGGTTTCTACCCCGGAGGGATGAGTCTCACTTACAGGTTCAGTTGTTTTCGGACACCTCTAAATTTGGTTGGGGTGGCTGTCTTTTTTCCACCCGGTCGGCCCGAACTTGTGGTTCGTGGGTACTGGGAAGGAACCGATCGAGAGCGTCCCATCGTAGTCAAGGAAACTCAAGCCCTAAGGCTTACGCTGGAAAATCTTCTTCACCGTCCTGAAAACACCAGGGTGGACGTGTTCGTGGACAATAAGGTCCTAGTGTATAGTTGGGAAAATCAGGTCTCAAAGTGCCCAGAGGTTTCCGACATTGTGAAGTCTATTTTCCAGTTTTCATTCAGCAGGAACCTCTCACTCTCCTTGCAATATGTCCCTTCCAGAAGTAACCTCGCGGATTCGCCATCTCGCACCCTTTCGGATTTGGATGCCTCACTTGACATGCAGCCGTGGAAGTGCATCGAATCAGCTTTTGGTCCCCACACTATCGATTTAATGGTCCTCCCTTCTAATGTCAAGTTAGATCCCTCTGGACGTCCTTTAAGATTCTTCTCCCCGTTTCCTTGTATGCAGGCCCAAGAAACCAGCGTCTTCTCTCAGGCTCTCTCTCCATATGAGAGCGTCTACGTGTTTCCTGCATTCACGCTAATTGGCCCTCTCTTGCAGTACCTTGCATCGCAGCCATGCCCTTTCACAATGGTCGTCCCAGACGTTCTACCTCGAAGGTACTGGTGGCCAGTTCTCCAGCGCCAAGCTATCGCTGCGTTCAAAATGGGCCTCAAAGGAAATTGTTCCACTCCTTTGTTCCCCGCTAAGACAGGCCATGCGGCTTGGGAACACAGACCACTTCAATGGGACCTTTGGGTATTTTGCGTCGCTGCACGTTGTTAATTTCATACCTTTGTTAAGTACGAAAGCTAGGGTCGTCCAGAATTTATTCCGATGTAATTTAAGCCAGCGTTTAGCCGATCTGTTGCGTCGCCTAGTTGGTCCTTTTCTAATAAAAATGTTTTCACATCGTATCTGTTGCTTGCGCGCTTCTTTATCTCCCTCAACACTTTAACTTAAACTGTTTTTTGCCCCTTTAGGTCCTCCCCCTAGTTCCGAGAATCTGGGTTCCTGCGGTCAATTGTCCGGGCTGCTCCTACCCAAACGACGTTTCGTTTATATATTGCCAACAGTGTGGATATAAGCGCAAGAAAGAGTCCAAGGTTCTAGATTCTGAAAGAGTTCGTTTGGATCTCTCCACCATCGACAACCGTCTCGAAGCCCCGCGCAAGATGAAGAGCGATAAACCCTACCAGAAACAAAAATCAAGTCTTCAACTCGAACTCGAGCGCTTTCTCCGCTCCCTACCTTCTCCCAGATCGAATCTCTTATGTCCGCCACCCCCAGGACATAACGAGATGCCTAATTTGGAAGGATAAAGGGGGAAAACAAAAGTTCACCTTCCCAAATGTAAACAATTTGGAGTAAACAGCAAAACTCGGTGTCAGTGCCCTACGAGGCTCGCAGCCGGTACAGTCGACAATCTGATTGGAAAGCTACGCTCTATCTTCATAGAAGCGGGAAGGGGTGGTGATTGGAATGAAATTCTCGGCGTTGGGAACCCAGCGGCTCATCATTCCGTAAAGCAGTACCTCACCTTGGTGCGCAAGGAGCAAGCAAGGGCGAGAGTTCGTCCAAAGCAAGCTGTTCCAATTTTCTTTGAAAAGATAGCTAAGCTGTGTTTGTACCTTAGGGGTTTAGTTTTTTCCGAAAGCACCTCCGCCGTCCAACGCTATATCTGTGCTAGAGATTTAGCATTTTTCTGCCTTGTTTTTTATGCTGGGGATCGAGGTTCAGATTTGGGCAGAATTTTTACGAAGGAAATTGCTTCCCTCCCGGATGGGGATGGGTTTCTATTCCGCCACACTTTCGGGAAGACCTTAAGGGGTGGCGAAAAATGCAACACATTCATGGTCAAAAAGTGCTCAGACCCCAAGACCTGTCCCGTAGCCAACCTCAAGCTATATGTTAAGTTATGCGACCTTTTGTCCGTCAACCTTAGAGGTGGCTACCTGTTTAGGGTATTGAACAGCAAGAACGAAATTTCTGAAGACTCATTTGTCGGTTCTGCTGTAGCTAATAGGCTATTGTTACACCTGCGTTCTGCAAAGAGTTAACAGTGGGGAGACCATGCATAGTTTCTCTCTTTGTTAGGCGTTCCCTCTGAGGATGTAGCCAGGCATGTTGGGTGGTCATCTTCTGTAACAGCTGAATATTACTCACAAACGGATAAAGTGTTGAACTCCGATGCAGTGGCATCTTCATTGGCCATGAGCACAGCCCCTAATCCAAAAGGAGGAGCTCCGCTTGCTTCCGTGCTATCCCAGGTTTTCTCTGAGAAAAATGAGTTGAAGGGCCTCTCCTTAGCTTTCCCTTAGGGTACTGTTAGTGGTATTTCTGGGTTGGAAGGGTTTCTGAGTTTTGGGGAAAGGTGTTTTTTGGGGTTCAACTTCCTTGGTGTTTGGGGCCTTTTGGCATAAGGACTTAAGCAGCAAGATGTGCGAGCGGCCGAAGGCCACAAGTTTTTCCCATAACTTAAAGGGGCTATATCATGCTATTTTAGTATCTTTTTAAAAAGCTAAAAAGTGTCTTGGCATCAGTTGAATTAAAAAAATAATGGTCTAGTTTTGTTATTAAAGACTATCTGACATCACTGAAACTGTTTCTTGTCGTCTGTTGCTACCGATAGCAAGGATGGAAATGGATTAAAACTTGAAAAAATTGGGCCAATTTTTTCAAGTTTTGATGCTGTGTTCTCAAACATCTCATAAAAAACTTATTATGGTTGGCTCTCCCTGATAATATTCATTTGATATCTTCCTCATAGTTTCACAGGAGCATTTTGTGTATGAGTAAAGGCACTAGGTTATGATTTTAGCACAGAATTGACCCAAAATAGCACAATCCTCGTGACATAACCCCTTTAACCACGCGAGACAATGAGCGGCATAAGTAATTAATGAGAATGGTATACTTTTTTGTGTGTGCCCTCTTTAAGAGTAATTAAACGCCTTTCTGAGTGAGTTATTTCAAAAAGTCCTCTCTTGCAGAAGCCTATCACCGCTCCTTTCATTTATCCAGCCCCATGCAGCAAAACACATTTAAGAGTTCACATGAAAAATATCACATGAGCTAAAAGTGCGCTAAATGTAAAATAAAGTTCTCTCTTGAACTTACCTCAGTAGGCCCTATTCGTGCGTTTCCCAGTATTTTTACTGCGGATTAGGCCTCGACGGGATAATCAAATGCCTCTCTTAGCGAGCTGCTTTTCCATCCTGCTTCTAGCGTAATCTGGCCACCGATCTACTCGTGCAATTGTCTGCAAATTGATGAGGGCTAATAAAAATAATTCATCTTTTTGCATGGTTGTTCTTTGCAAAAAGATACATTTTCAATATTCATCTGCTGAAGTTGCATTAAGGATATTGCTTAGGCACAATCGTGGGAAAATGCTACCATAATGTACAATCACATATTTCCAGTTTAAGAATCATTATTTTTCGTGTGTTCAGAGGCTTAGACGAAATTCCGCAAGTTTGCCGCAAGAGACATGGAGACTTTGTCGGGACAAAGGGCGACAGTAATTCCAACGAAACCTAGACGAGCTTCTCTTTAGAGGACGTTTCTTATCACGCTGACCTAAGTTCCTGCTGGATTGTTATAGATTACCAACTGTGTGGCTAAGGTGTGAAAGGAAATTCGTTTAGGAGGAAAATCCACCATCTGACAGTTAACAGTCAACTTGATCCCGAACTGACTATCGCTCATAGTAATCACGGGCGAGAAGTTTAATTGTTCAAGCCGCCAGTTGTAAGTTGCTGTAATCGAGAAACAACTATACTAAGGTCGTATTTACCAAACAATAAAATAAATTTACTTTCCAAGGCCATAACACGCGTGATCGTTGTCTATCAGGGAATACACAGAGATGATACATCCAATTAGATTCACGCCTTTGCAAAATGGCAGTTGTCAACTAACAACTGTACTGAAAAATTTGAGAGGAAAACTTGCTCTCCACCAACTTCTCCTCATTGCGTTCTTTACTTGTCTTTTGATCTTGAAACAAGAAAATACATCCAATCAAACAAAAGAAAAGTTTAGTAAAAAGGAGGAAAACAATGTAGATCAGTAGATCAAAATCGCCAGGAATTCTTATCGAGATTGCTGTGAATTTCCTAAAGTTGAGCTTACCATTTGAACCCATCCCACCGAAAATTCCTGGATCCACCCCTGTTATACTCGCTGGCGATCCTTCTCTAGTGAATACTAGCAGAAGCTTAGAAGACTTATCGACTCTTTTCTTTTTGTTTCAACATCCAGATGGAAGTGAGTTTATGTTAGAACATGCAGGTGACTCAATATTGGAAAACTGCACCCAAGGCGAATTCATGTGAATCTTTGATGATTCCAAAGAAAGTATCTAGCAAATGAATATAATTTCCATAAATAAATAACAACACTTATTAAATTGTCAGCCTCGTTTATTAAATGTCAAGTTTTCTTACTGATTTGCAAGTGTAGGTTATTTTATAGTATCTAAAACCCTTCCGGCAACTGGTATATCGGAGGATAATGCCCGAGGCTGAAAGATTGTCCGAAAATAAACAGTTCGCTTCGAAGACAACTGTATGAAATTTGGAGGACAATCTTTTAGACAAGGGCATTATTCTCTAGTATACAAGCAACCTAAGGAACAGGGTGGTAAAGAGGTTATGCGTGACGCGTGATTTGAGCAAAAATGAGTTCCTGATGCGTGAAAACTGCTCAAACTCAGGCGTGATCCGTGAAAAAATGGCCGATCTGCCTATTGTGAGTAGCTGTGATTCTGAATTCACTGAAAATGTTCATAAAAACAGACAATCAACTAGCGGTTTAAACATTAATTTAGCCTTAAAAAAGTGAAAATGATAACACTAACTTGAACACACCGATGCTCGTATACAAATGATACGATCCATAATATTTCTGCATCTAACTAATCGTTAACTCTGCTCGTGTCTTCAAAACTTATATAGGGCTCAGCAAGTCCAGGAGCCGGGCTGCTGGCAAGTGCAATGCAATAAAGAGGTGAAAAAACAAACAAACAAACAAACAAAACGGTTTTGGTATTGGTTTTGATTAACGACAGAGTCTGGCCAAAGTTCAAGCTAGAAACGCTGAGAACATGAACTGCATGAAAAATTAAAAAGGTTGACCCGAACTTTGACTTTTTTGTTTGTTTTGTTGTGGTCGAAATTAATCGGACGGCAAGTATCGCCTGAGACACGCCGTCTGAAATTGTACCACGTGATGTGTTTCTACCAATGAGTGCGCTCACAAATTAATCGGTGGGTTATAACAGCTAAGAACCTGCTTTTCGCCTTGTAAGGAAGTTGGACGCCATGTCAAGTGTCGCGGCGTTTAAACGTTTTGCTGTAATAACTTGTTTGTACAAAAATGTGGCAAAAACCAATGTGCTTGTTGAATATGAAGTGATTACAACCAACTCGGAGCGTTATTTATCACCTCGTCGTTACCACTGCACAATAATTATCTTATAAATTATTTGCAACCACGGGTTTGTATTGGTTGTTTACCATTTACATGGGCAAACCGGTCGGATCACGGTTTGGGCAAATGGTAAAGGACTGGTAAATTCCGTTCAGTCCAGGCTGGCGCTTGCCATTTGCACAAATCAGTCCCATTTACCGAAAAATGACGGCGAAAGCCTGAAACTGGTATCAAAGATGGGTTTGAAGGAATGGAACACGAATTTCCGTTTGGAACATTCCGACTGGGAAACAGGACTACCTTTTCAGACGTTCCGTTTCTTTCTGAAATTTTCGACTGGAACGACCCGAAAAGTCGTTTTCCATTTCCTTTCCAACCGGATTTCCAACCGGAAGCCCCAGTTAAAACGTTTCAATGGAAATGCGTATCATTAGCCTTTGAAGTCAGTTAGCCCTAATTGGTAAAGCAACGTAATAAATTACGACCAAGATGAGATCAGTACCCCTTTCCCACTCAGTTATTTTACTCTCTCAGAGCCTGGGACAGGCTAGATCAACATCTAGTTTCTTTACGTAATTGCAATACATGGTAAAACATTCAGTTCGCGAGAACAAAGAGAATGCCGGACCACCGAGTATAAACACCTACAGTGGATCCCCACAGATGACGGTTCTGTCAGAATTCAAGATGTTTTTCAGCATGTTTTGAAAGGAGAAAAGTCTTCTAGGAATACCCAGGAAACGAAGTTATTAAAGCTTTTGATTTCAAAAGAGCCCTGTGTTTTCATATTTATAAAAAAGTGGGCAAAACAAGACACATTTTCATAAGTAAGTGCTTTATAGTAGGGCAAGTTTTTAACCGCTCATCGTAGCCTCAGAGCTCACTCAAGAGATGTTGCTCAAGGGAAATAAAGCCGGAGAGAGGCCAATTTTTTTTGTCTTCAGTGTGAAAAGTCCACTCCTCAATAGAGTCTATCACTCACCGCCTTGTTGTTTTGTTTTTTCTTTATTTTGTATTATTTACTCTGGGCTATCTTCATCCCTGTTGTCTCTCTGACAAATTTATTTAAAACGAAAACAAACAAGAAACTAAACCGAAGTAACTGTTAAAATATAAAAGTAGGACATAGGTTCTTATAGCTTGTCACTAGCATACTGGTGAACGTGCCTGGATTATTCAGATCCAGTTCAGTGGTAACGTCATCAGTGAAACGGCCAGTTTCTGTGCTTGAAGCTGAAACTTTTAGCGAGCGAACCAACCTACGGCCATTTCAAGTGGTATCATCCTGTATGGTCGGAGAGTCGCAGGATCAATGGGCTTTACCAGTTGCAGCGGATCAGATAGCACCCGTTTTGGAATGTGACCACGAGAGTGGCTTTCCACTCTTACCCAATGACCAGCTTCTTTTTTAGAAAGCTTGGCCCTCCGTTTCGTATCCACATAGGATTTCACTTTCTCTTGCTTGTTACCAACACACTTGGCTTTTTCTGGCACTGCTATCCGTTGAGAGGGCTTCAGATTATCCAGCTGTACGAAAAGGTTTTGCCAATCATCAGCTCAGCCGGAGTTGATCCAGTCAGAGCGTATTTAGTTGCACGGCAGTTGCAGGTTTTTTGAGCCGCTACGCCGCTACAGGAAAGGAGTTTCCTCCTGCTAGGGATGCCTTGATATCCTCTTTCATGGTCATGCTAAAGGGCTCCACGTCACTAATGACTCCTTTACTAACAACCGTAGCAGAAGTGACTGAAATCGTAGTAGATACTTTGTGACCCCTTAGAGTGCAGGTCATTGACAATAATCATTACTTGTAGGACGCAGGATCCTCTACGACCTCTCACTCAATGTCAATCTGAAGTTAATGAAGTTAATGAAGTCAATCTGAAGTTAATGTCAATCTGACGGGTAGGCTATGTGATTGGTTGCAATGAGGGCCTAAACAGTCTTAACTGATTTCTCACTCTATGCACGGACTTCACACTCGGGGACCAACTGCTCAATATGAGAGTTCGTGTTCGGCCACCAAACTGCTTCTCTGCATCTCTGCTTCACACGTACATTGCCAGGGTGGACATCGTAAGCCATGCGAAGCATTCGAGCCTTGTAAAGACTTGGGAATCACAGTGCGTGTTCCACGGTGACCCCTAACTCAGTTTGAAGACGGCGAGATGTGATCGCAGCTGCAAGTAAGGCATGAATTCCTTTGGAACGTTTTTGGGTCAGCCATTTACGGTACAATCGAAAACCTGCTGGGGAATAACTGATCGTCCTTGGAGTGTTCCATTAGCTCGTTTGGAGTGACAAGAGATGCAAAGTTAACTTCTAAAATGAAGCTATCATCAGGATTGGTCGACTTTTTGGTATCTTTTTTTCGTGTGAGCACTGGCACAATTTCCTGTTCGGACGGGAAACCCTCTTAATAACAGAACATGAAGATCTCCGGTCGCTCCTCACCACAAGCGGTTCTGGTCACATGCCTGTACACAGATGGGCAGAACGCCTTCATCAGTTATTACTTTGCAGTGGAGATCTTCCCCGAATGCTTCAATTTCACCAGCAGAATACGTCCGTTCTGTTTCAGACAATCGTTGCTGTGAAAGCAACAGGATGCTCCTGGCTAATGAAACAACGAGAAACAATTGCACCAAGTGCAATACCCGGTAAACAATTGAGCTACTTAATAACATCAGTCACCTCCAATCGACAAAACTCCTTTGAATCTTCTTCGCGCAACGAATGGGGTATGCGCCAGGCTTTAAGGACACTGGATTAAGGGTGATGTCGACATAAGGACGGTGGATATACTTGTCACTTTACGGAATTCCCGAAACACCGAAAATCCCGGAAAGTTGGATCGAGTGAATGGCCTCGCTTGACGGTTCCAAAAGCAAACGTTTGCGGATCCGATTTAAGTTAACTTTCTCGATGAGTTGATCCTGTACCATCATAGGAGGCCCAAGCATAATATTTGAATATCATTAAAAATGGCGTTTCAAAATATAAGATTTTGTATGGGATTTCGAACCGAACATTTTGAGCAATACATAACAGCGAACTGAATAAAGTTCGTGAAACATTACATGGTGTTGTTTGCTATCCTTACAACGCATTTTGAGCAATTTTATATCCATTTAGTTTACTGTGTATTAGTACATGTTTGATACAATGACAAGGAAGGAGTCATTTGGCCCGATTAGCCACTTTCACCGCTCGACACGTTTCCGAATTTGCTCGAATTTACGCACACATATTGTCTGGGCTCCCATTCTGACTTAGCGACTTGGGAGCAACTTTACAATACCCGGCCGCTCCGAAAGCGTTAGTTACCCAGCATGGCCCGCGGTCCCTCAGTGGAAGAATGAATGAACAAAATAAAAGTATAATAAAAGTATATTAAAATAATGACTATAAAATGAAAGTATAACATAAATGAAAGCATAAAAAAAGTATATTAAAATAATGACAATAAAAATTCCTGTCACCACAATCCCATAGTGGATGAATAATAATGAAGTAATAATTTTCTCTGCCACCGCGGTCCCATAGTCGATGAATAATAATGAAGCATTAATTTTCTCTGCCACCGCGGTCCGCGGTCCCATAGTCGATGAATAATAATGATGCATTAATTTTCCCTGCCGCCGCGGTCCACAGTCCCATAGTCAATGAATATTAATGAAGTATTAGTTTTCCCTGCCACTCCGGTCCACGGTCCCATAGATGGATGAATAATAATGAAGTATGAAATTTTCCTACCAACGCGGTCCCCGGTCACGCAGTGCAAAACTAATAATGTCATTGCTGTCCACCCTAACCCTAAATCCTAACCCTAACCCTAAACCTTAACACTAAACCCTTAACCCTTACCCTTACCCTAACCCTAATCCTAAAACCCTAATCCTAACCCTTACCCTAACCCTAACCCTAACCCTAAAACCCTCATCCACTAAAATTTTCTTGTCAAGTTAGGGGATCGCGAATGGCAAATTCAAGACTTCGAGAGCTAGACGGCGAGACTAGCAATTTATTCTGCCAGCCCGAGGTTTTATTTATCCTTGTAAAAGTAAGTATCGAAACTCCGACACAATCTTGCGCTAATATAGTGACTGGTAGACCGTCAAAATTTCTCTAAAATTTCTTCATCTTGAAACGATAACATTCTAAAGCTCTAAATATTTGCGATTTGGACTATTTCTTAAATATTTGTTTTCACAGATTCCTCGTAATGGACATTCTTTTTTGCGGCATGAATTGCACGCGATGAAATCGCGAATCTGATTGGCTTTCATAAAGCCTTAGCTTGCGTAATCAGAGCCCGCGTTATTTTTATCAAGCGGATATTCTAGACACTGCGGCACCGCGGACCGCGTTGCCACTTTTTTCAACCTCTTTGATCGACCGTGGGACCGCGGGCCGCCATGCTCGAGTAATGTGTCTTTAGAGTGGCCGGGTATTGTAAAGTCTAGCCGCGACTTGATAAAAGGATGACATCCAAATGACTTTCTCAAAACCAGTTGCACATTGCTTGTGTTCCCAAAGAATTAGCCACTGCACAAAATCATAATAGCATCTCAAAATAGGCCGCCATGGCTCCGTGAGGATCGTGATAGTCCCGTTTGACCACGGTCGACACTGGACACCAGTAAAATTAAGCCCCAGTGGGGAGGGCCACGCTCGTTTTGGTCATGTTACAATTGTAGTAACTATGACCCGGTGCGGACACAAATTGTCGCACCAACGCACTCTGGTTCGCGCGAGAAAGGTGGAATCGCTGCGTGTTACAAGCGGATACCAAAATTATCATTCCCATTTCTGAATTTATATCCATTTTCAAGGTGTAAATTTTGTTGTGTTGGGAATAAGTAGGTTACCTGACCGGCTTCAAGTAAATATAAAAATAGATATACTAAATACAATAACAATTTTAAAATAAAACATTCTCACGTACGTGAGGATATGAATTTAAATGAATTTGCCGACTTCGGTTCGTAAAAATATATCTGATATATAAAAACTATCGACGATTCAAAAACATTGAACACATTCAATTCACGCAGAGTACGAATTCAAATGTGTTCAATTACCACGCACGAATAGAAACATAGGAGGAAGGAGGAGAAACACGGTTCACTTTTTTTTTTCTTGACTCGTTTTTCTCATTTTCTAACGGCCAAGACCGTTTTAATTTCCTTCGATAACTTAATTTTTCCACCTTTCTCGCGCGAACCAGACTGCGTTGGAGCGACAATTTGTGTCCGCGCCGGGTCATAGTTACTACAATTGTAGCATGACCAAAACGAGCGTGGCCCTCCCCATTGGGGCTTCATTTTACTGGTGTCCAGTGTCGACCGTGGTCAAACGGGACTATCGTGATCCTCACGGATCCACGGCGGCCTATTTTGAGATGCTATTATGATTTTGTCCAGTGGCTAATTCTTTGGGAACACAAGGAATGTGCAACTGGTCTTGAGAAAGTCATTTGGATGTCCTCCTTCTATCCAGTCGCTAAGTCAGAATGGGAGCCCGAACTATATTTGTGCGTAAATTCGAGCAAATTCGGAAACGTGTCGAGCGGTGAAAGTGGCTAATCGGGCCAAATGACTCCTTCCTTGTCACTGTATTATACATGTACTAATACACAGTAAACTAAATGGATCTAAAATTGCTCAAAATGCGTTGTAAGGATAGCAAACAACACCATGTGTAATGTTTCACGAACTTTATTCAGTTAGTTCGCTGTTATGTATTGCTCAAAATGTTCGGTTCGAAATCCCATACAAAGTCATATTTTGAAACGCCATTTTAATAATATTGTAACGAAACAGCTATTTTAGAACAATTGTGCGCGAGCTGCAAGGAACCGTTATTTTAGAAGTGTTGTGCTCGAGCTCTAAGGAACCGTTAAGATTACAAATAGTTAACGTTGATATGTAGGACGATTATATCGCGAATAGCCAACGTAGTATACACGCAAGACTAGGTATAAAAGGGGCTTACACGTTGTAACGGGGTTTTTTTTGGTGCGCTGATCTTGCACT
>Ga0126336_10000191_pt1 | contig 19806 bp, 9 predicted proteins | sample SidCmetagenome_FD_92530 | JGI IMG/M metagenome (GOLD analysis project Ga0126336, IMG submission 92530) | Coral microbial communities from El Islote,Puerto Morelos, Mexico - Siderastrea C C metagenome | ecosystem: Host-associated > Invertebrates > Cnidaria > Coral | place: El Islote,Puerto... | reverse complement strand
TTTTATCTTTTCACTCTCAAACGCGCAGGTGTGAAACTAGACGAAATGTTCGAATTTCATGTCGACAAAAAATATGTATACAAACGACACAACAATAAGGTACTGCTGTAAAGCGTTCATTGGAATTAACACACGTCGAGATTTCTTCCACAGACCATACAGTAAGGAACACACAAGAGCTAACTCCAGGACAGACTGACGTTTCCTATGTTACTGTAAATGGTTTTACCGCAGGAGTCACATCTTAAGTCGGTAAAGTATGATCGTCCGGGTGAGTGTAGTACTGAGAGGGACTGTTTGTTATGAAAGTGGCTGACATTTCGACAACTGAGCGGAAGTCATCATCAGAGTCGTTCAGGTTGTCCAAACGTCAGTCAATGTCGCCGCAAACAGTCCTTCTCAGGACTACACTCACCCGGACGATCATACGTTACCGACTTAGGGTAACCCATATTATACTTATGGACACCAACTAGTACATCTCTTCTCTTTAACACTTGTCTGTTCTATTCAGGCTCACGTGTTAAATGTCTGTTTTCACGAGCTGCTCCTTGTGACACTTTTCAAAGAACAGATCATCAGCGAAGACATGTGTGAAGCTGGTACACCAACAGAGATAAGTTCCTTCCTCAGCAGCGACCCGAAGACCAGTGAACCGTTGGGTGAGTTGTTATCGTTTTAGCCTGCGTAACAGGCGTAAATGGGGAGGGGGAAGGGGAGCAAAAACGCGGGAGAAAATGGGGGACTGGGGGCTGATTGGTTAATTTTTGACAGTAAGTCTCACGGGAATGACGTAATTTGACGTGCAGCAGGCCGGGCCAGGTAGCGAAATTGTCTTGAAACCAGAGCGAGAAACGGCTCTTCTAATAAACGGAAGAGATGTTTTAGCGGTTTTGCCAACGGGATACGGTCCTAGAAAGAAGAGATTTTGTCATTGTCAGGGAGGATTTCAAAAAAGCATTGCACCGTTTCACGCGTGAATTTCAAGGCAGTGTAAATATCCCGTTATCGGAATGAAGACTCGCCTTTTGAGAACTATAAATCGGAAGAAGAAGCCCTATGAAACGCTCGACACCTTAAACAGTGGAACTCAAAGAACTAAAAGCGAAGAAATTATTCTTTGAGAACGAGGCCGGTTGTTTTAAAGAGAAAGCTGCCGTTGCAATAAGACATCACTCAAGCTGTTGACTTTGTAGGGGATCCATGGTAAAGTAACTTACATTTTTTATTGTAAATTTGTATTGAAATATCTTTTTTAATCGTCCGATTCCTCATATTATGGCTTTGGCGTAACTTTTGGAATTTCAAAACGTGCAATTCGGTCAATAAATGCCCTTCAAAATGTATCGCGGTTCTTCGCTTGGGTGTTTTAAAATAAGCTTACCTTTCCTAGAAGCGAAAATTGAACGCGTTTGGTTTTCAGAAGCAAAGAGGGGTTTATCTTAGTAAATCTTTTTATTTAGAAAAGCTTCGTGTCTCTTATTTCGAAAATAAGCGCAATTGAGTGTTGTTCAATATAACTTGTTCTTTGGTTGGAAAAAATTCTCATCCTAACTTGGGTAGCGACAAAACGTGGGGTAGGCCATGGCCTATCCTATGGCCTGCCGGTGGTCAATTTTCTGAAAACAGTTCCTAAAAATAGCAGATTGTGAACCTAAAAAATGGCCTAAGCCACACATCCCTTCGGCTTACTAGTAGTGAGTTTTCCTAAGAATGCCTTGTTCGAATCTTTTACTACAATGCCATTTACATAGAAATTTGTTACGGACGAAAGAATTTTTGATATAGCTTTCATGTGCATGCGCAACTGCATTTAATTTAAAACGGTCATTTAAAAGTAATCACTTTGAAAGAAACAAACACTTTTCCTTGGGGGGGGGTACTCATCAGATGCTCGGGTAGGGAGGTGGGTCAATCCCTGACGCTGTTTAAGACAAAAATCGCTGATTTTGTTACCCTGTTTAAGACAGGACAGATTTTTTCAGGAACCGTTTAGAATGGGGTAAGGATAAACTGTTTCTTATCTTACCGTGTGAGAACCATACCCTATTGTCCCTTTTAAGGCCAGAAAATGGATTAATCCCTCCCCCCCGGGCCACTTTTACCTCATGTCTATCAGGACGTACGGAACCAGGAACCAGGAGCATATTCCGATGGAACATGGTTAGTTCGTTCAAAAGTATTGCATGAAATTGCAGTAATGTGTTGATCAAAAATTTTTCTTTTCACTTCAGCTAAATTGTTGCTTTGCAACTGTACGAGTTTGCCGGCTTTTGAATGCAATATTGTAACTCAATGTTTGTCGTTGTTTCCTATTCAACTATTTTTTGCCTTGTCACGCATTCGTCCTCAATTAATCATAAAGGAGGCCATGTTTTTCATCGAATACAAAACACTGCATGTTTGTTGAAAACTACAATACATAGCGTGTACATGTATCTGCCGGAAAATGTTCTTCTTTATGGGGAGCAGGAAGAAGGAACTGATAAGAGTACGTTCTTGGGACCCCGCTTTACAGACGCCCGCTTTAAGCTATTACCGACAATAATTTTGTCCCGGCAGAAGGCTCATACATTTTTTTTCTTCCATTAGCCTGCTTTATGTGTTAATACGGACAAATACAATGGACACTTTTCTCTGACCCGAGTGACATTAGCTCCCATAAAAATTTAAACTAGCTTAACTCGCTTTACGGACAGTGGTTATCTGTGTACAGTGTACTGGATATTTTCATTTTAGTCCGTCTGGCTGAGCTGAAACTGAAAATGTCAGTGCAAAGTAAAGTTACAGACTATAGACCTGATGTTGTGCTATAAACCAGTATAATTAAATAATTATCCCAATCGATTTATTTAGTCCATATTCAATAACAAGTAGAACCAGCAACTGGATATAACAACATTCTCCATGCAGTCACGCAATTTGTACCATCACAATCCTAAGACGTCACTGTAGGCTTTCTTGACATTGTTCTTTTTCAAGCAATTGATATGTAAGCTAATATAATTTTTACACAAATAATACTCCTATACTCTTATTGCAAGAGTAAATTGTTTTATGAAATTGACCACGGGTAGGCCATAGGATAGGCCATGGCCTACCCCACGTTTTGTCGCTACCCTCCTAACTTTATTTTTAGACGCTTCATTAAATTCCTGCGTGCAGTCAGTCATGCTGAAAAGCGCGCGCCTGTTTCTGATTGGTGGTTGCATTGACAGTTAACTTAGTTGGATTACCTGAAAATCGGTGGGCGGAGATGAAAAAATGGGGGTCTTTGTAGCAGGCGTTCCCTCGTCCCTAGCTCCCAGAACCCAAGTCTCCTGCGTTCTCGCTCCCCTTCACCTTCCCCGTTTACGCCTACTACGCAGGCTATTATCGTTTGTCCATTTAAGACCGCGCACGACGCTCCGTTTTCTTTCTCTCATTTCATCCTTTTTATTTCCCTCAGTTTCACTTCCCTTCATTTCTTTTCCCTCCAGTTCCCTTCTCTTCTCCTCTCTTCTCTTTTTTTGTGTTGAATGTGTCTTATATTTATTGCTTATTGACCTTTTACGGTATACAAGCAGCACTAAACGTATTGTATTCTTATAGGGAAGTATTTGCGTTTGGAAGCTCCTTGCTGCGACTCGCCTTGGATAGCAAATAACAAGCCCGGCAAGTGGTTCATTGTGTGTGTTTTAGAAGCTTGGTATCACTGTGGTGTATTCAAGCCTGACTCAAAAGTCACTCTGTATCAGACACTGAAGAACTATTACGAGAGTATCTCCACTGGAACCGAGACTATCCCTGAGGTACTGAGTAGAACATTTAACCCTGTTTATTCAATGATCAGTATAAAAGGTCCTGACTGTGTTTTATTTTACTTTTTACTTGACTTTCTTAAATTTGCTAGAAATTGCGGAGGAGGGTGAAATTGAGTAAACGTTCCAGGCATGTGCAAGGCATGTGCCAAACTTGAAAGAGGTGAAAAGTATAAACAAATAAATAAAATAAGCAGACAAAGTAAAAAAAAGAGAGGCAAACTAATTCACATAGGCTACTGGAAGGCTGCATCCTCACAAGAACAAGAAGTCCTTGAAAATACGTTGTTGTATTTTTAGGACACAAGACATAATAACTCCCCTTCCTGTCTCCGCCTTCTCCTGTTGTGTACTGGTCAATGTGGAAGATGGAGTGAGAACGACGCTTCAGCGAAGTTCTTGGATCAACAATTTTAACAATGTTATTAGGCAATTACCATAAAAGGAGTGACTCATAAGAAAACTGACGTGACGTATCTTAAGGCATAGTAATTTAATCCTTTGCGTTTACTTTTTCCTCTCCAGATTTTAACCAAGATGTCTCTTGAGATAACTCTTGGACTGCTGTCGACGCTAACTGGCAATATTTACACCGCTTGCCAGTACTGGCTGCAGGCTTTATACAGTTGCGACAAAAACTGTTTGTTTGCCATACAGCGGCAATTGTGCTGGCTGCTGCTTCCAAATGGGATGCGATCTTTAGAAAATCTTCTCACGTTAAGCCATGAGTTATCTGGTGTGAGTGCGTCTGATGGGCAAACGAAAGGCGAAAACGTGGGACAACTGTTTCAACATTTCCATGCATATTATTGCAAGGCACTTGTGACTGAACTATGGTATCGGTGTCACGAGGTGTTGGCGATTTTTCAATGTGATGGAGACATTTCTGTTAAAAACGGTGTTCAGAAAGACGGCACTGATTCTGTCATCTCCACTGAGGTGAGCGACTCCGAATGCGATTTGTTAATGGATTCCAAGCCGAGCAAAAACGGAGACACTTCGGAAATCTCCGACTCTAACCAAATCAGTAACGACGAAAAATTCGGAAAGGCAATCCAAGAAGGAGAAGCGCGTCTCACTGCGACTGACGAGGACAATCAAAGCACAAGTTTTAATTCAAACGAACCTCTTTTGACTAAAAAAATTGGCGCTGTTGGGAAACACAATTTGATGTCGACTTTGAAGAATTTCAAAGCTGCGTTGCTTTCAGATCATCACACGAGACTTGGCAATCTAAGAGAGCTTCTCACTGAGATCAGAAAGGCGATGTTGCTGAAGAGGTCACGGCAATTTCTACTAGCAGGATCAGTTGGTAGTCAATTGAACCAAAAGAAAAAGAAGGACAAGAAGAAGGCTCAATCTGCCCAGAAGGCTCAGCCAGTGGGTTTTCCCGCAAGCTCAAGCGAAGGCGATCCAACAAGCGAGACTGGCAGCGTGGGTAGTTCAGTAGAACAAGCAGAGAGTGGCCAGACGGAGAATATTGTTGATGAAGGAGTTGTTACTGAACAGTCAGAGTCACTAGTTGAAGTGATAGACAAAACTGTAGGAGATGAGGGAGAGAGAAAGAGCCCAGGAAGCCTATCAGCGGATAGTAATGAGTACCCCACTGTTCATGGGATACTTGAAGCGGCCTCGGAGAGTGAAGTTACTGCTAAGGATTTGACGATGCTAGATGGAGAGCTTCCAGTAGACTTGAGATTTATGGAGAATGATATAACTCTAGAATTCCTGGCAGAGGAAGAGGAAAAAGTCCTAAAGGAACTCGGGCAGTTTGAGTTGAAGGTTTGTTATTGCTACTGTCTAGCATACGTTAAATACAAAAATAGCTGATTTTCAATACACATATAGCTAAAATTCATAGACTGGTTGTCGCAAGACACAGCCGTCGCTTAACTGCGGTATACGTAGCATGAAGCAAGTGCAGGAGCATTCATACTTCCCTCCACCGGATGGGAAGTTAATCCAGCGCAGAGTTGCAACCCCCCCCCACACCCCGGGTAACTGGGGTGACTCTGTCCCTATGGGGAAGGTGTTAGTTTCTAAAGCAACTGTGGTGCTGCGTCGGTGGGGAAGTAAAACACAAAACTTTAATTTATCAACTGAGTTGATAAGGTAAATTGGCCACCGTAAAGAAATTGAAAGCTACAGTGGCCAATTAACCTTATCAACTAAGTTGATAAATTAAAGTTTTCTGTCCCTGTAGGGTTAAGAGAGACGCAATTAAGTTAAGTTTCTTGTCTAAGTGGAGAAGAGACCAGACTTTGAACCAACAAGCCTCCCAGATCCCCGATCGAAAGTCCCACGCGATGATCCCGACACCTTCACAGCGGTCAATCGCGAAAATAGTACGTCACTTCCGGTCTTTCAGAGCCTTGAAGTTTGAATCAGTTTAAACGTTTACTAGCGCGAAGTTCCTGGAAAACGATGCAGAACGTGTCCTGGCAAACCGAATGTTATGCCGGCAAACCTTGTGAATGACAGTTACTTCATTTTGAACACATTCTCAACGTAGAAACCTTAAGTTTTAGGAAACGGCGTTAAGTTTCGCGGTTAAGGTGAAGCTTACCACATTTCTCTTCATTTTTCTTTGCAAAATTATGGCAGGAACTGCGCACCCGTCGTACGTTTGACCGCTGTGTAGACTATACCACCACGTTTCCATGTCAATTAACTTTGTAGAATACTAAACTAGTGGCTTCCATTGGAAAGTGAAGTGCTTCGGACGAACGTCAGACAACAGATGGCCTCAAACACAAAAATCTTGGTCGTTGGTGAAACGCGTGACGGACAAGTGCCCGTGACGAACGTCAGTGACGCATCCGTGACACAGACGTGACGAGTACGTTTTCCCCCAAAATCTTCTTCATGAATGAAAGAACGGAGAACGTAGTACAACAATAATTTTAAGGAAAATGTTTGACTCAGAAGAGAACTGCTTTGCTTAAAAAAGCGTTTACTCAGATAAGAACTGTTTTACCTAAAAAAGCCAAGCGTGTTCAATCCTCGCTTCATCGTGTAAAACGTTTTCTTTACCTGCTTTCAAACTCTTCGCCGCCTTCGCAAAAACGTGACTTCCTACACGAAACAGGATTTCTCCGCTATAAGTTTTCCACATCCCACTTTATCCACGGTCAAGGGTTCGACAAACGCCTCAATTCGAGGGCCACGAAATTTGGTGATAAACTTTCATATTTAAATCCAACAGATCTCAAACGATTCTGGCTTCGGGCACAGGGCACCCAGGGTGGTCACGTACGCAGCCTGAATTAGTCTTCTGCGAAGCCTGGTGGCTTCGCAGCAAAAATACATCGGTCCTGGTAATAAAAAGGCAAGGCTGCTTTGCCCTGTGTACTAAACATTTTGACCTTGTCCTCATGCAAATTGCGTTCAAATCTGCCGTTCGGTTGAATAGTATTGTAGAATCAGGACTGTCAGTTTAGTGAGTGCATTCAACCGAATTGTTTTTGTTTTTCCAGGATCTTCCCTTTCCCTCACCTTTAGAGTCGGCTTTGACGATGGGGAACCTTTGTGCATGCCCAGAGGGACTCCCTATATCCGCAGCTGACCTCCGGGAAGTAGGAGCCAGTGTTGTTCTATGGGCTCAAAATTATGCCCAGTCATCTACAGATCTAAAAGGAATCCGGAGGCTGACTTATCTTTATAATAAAGGGACCTTTTCGGTGGTAAAGAATATGGTATGGCAGTAATGACGTTAAGAAGACATGTGTTCATTATCCCTTTTAGACGTCAAGAGTAGCACTTGGAAAACAAAGTCGTGTTGACGATTAAAGAAAGTGAAAAAGTGCCAATGGGTACATATGTCAGTCGAGTTTTTTAAGCAAAAGTAATGACGCCTAGAAGACGTGTTCGATGTCAAAAGTAATATCGCATGAAAAACAAGGTCACATTGAAGTTTAAATAAATGAGGTAAAAAGGTATAAATGTGCACATGCGTCAGCCGATTTTCCAAACAAGTGAATGTACTCTCGAAGATATTCTGTGATAGTTCGAACCTGATTTCGGTAACCCTCATACATTTCCTTATTTCCTTTAGAAGACATTCAGCGTGTTCTGTTGCGAAAACAAATATCATTGGCTCAAACGTCATCGTCTATGCGATGACAGTTAATGATTGCGTTCTCTGTGTCTTTGCAGAGTAAAATTTCTTTAGATCTTTCATTGCTGAATGCGACCTTAATATCGTTTTCCAGCGACCAAAACAGTGTGACCACTTATCTGCTTATTCTACGAGCGACAGTCAATTCGGCTACGCCTTGTCAACTGTTCTCTTTTACAAAATTCGCTTTCTCGCTTATTGAATTTTCTAGCTTACTGATCAGCTCATTGCAAACAGGATGTCAGCAAATGATCCTGTTTTTTGCTTTACAAAAAAGACAATGCCTTGTTAAGTGCCGCAGCGTTGAAAAGCTTTCCTAAGAAGCCATGATTTCGTTCAAAACATGGCAAAACTTCATCGTTGATGGATTTGAAATCATCAGAAAATTTTCGTTTGTTTGGCTTAATGGCAGTTACTAAATCTATGTTAATTGAATCCAGAATTAACGTAGATGGGGGCATGACGTGAAAGAAGGGGCGGAGTGAAAGTATTCCTGACTTTAAAGTAAGTTTCGGCCCTTCAGGGCCCAACGCCCCCCTCCCCCCCTCCCAAGCCTCTCCGCAATAACCGTCACTGTAAAATATTTAACTACATATTAGAAGAGATCTAACTTACTATTTTCTAAGTTTGGCTATAGAACTTGTCTTGTTGACTATCAAAACGTACTGAACGACTGAGTAGGGAGAATGTTCTTTGTTCAAGAATGCTGATCACGTCAAATAAAAACTTGACTTCAAGGGTGACTTCCTCACGTGCGTTTTCATTTAGTTTTCATTGCGAAATAAGAGGGTTTTTACTCTAGTCCTCTGCCAACACATATGGCGTCTAAACACGGACCAAAAATGTTGTTCTAAGTAGAGATTTTTTTTCTAAAACGATGGCATATATAACATATTCTAATGTATCCACCACATCATCACGTCGAGAATTTTTTTTTATCATCTCGTAAACGAATAATCATTTAAAGTCATTTAAGTGTGGGTAGAAGACCTAAGGGTATCTAAAAGCGACGAATAAGAACTCAGTTTTCGTGAGCGGCGCTAAGGAGACACAAACATTTTTGTCGAGTTGTCTTTGTATCTAAGATTCTCGTGAGAAATGAGAAACAAAAGAAATTAAGTTGCAACTTTTGACATTTCCTCTTGTTACTGATGAGTTGAACTTTACCATTATGCCTTTTGAAAAAGCACGTTACAGCGGAACCCCTACATAACAAAGACACCGGTATAACGAACGACATTTTTCAGCTCAGTAATAGTAAAATGTATGGAAAAAAACCTCGATATAACCAACCCCCGTTATAACTAACACATTACAGCTTCTGTTCAAATTTTTTTGTGCGAGAACACAAGGAACATTGTGGCATTTACACTCCTAAATTTTCTCATTTTATTGTTTTACCTGCATAATGGTATCCTGTAGGTATCTATGATGTCCGGGCGATTAATAGAAGTATATAAATAATATCACGCCCTGATTTCTTCAAAATGTTGCGTTACGTTATTTTCTACTAACCATTATTTCAAGGAAACCAAAGGATATGTTTCTTAGTTATTCCCCAAAACAAACACTTTCATGTTATAAACAAGGGGGTTAGTTCCTAAAGAAACTGTGGTGCTGCGTCGGTGGGGACGTGAAACACAAATTTTTGGATTTATCAACTGGGTTGATAAGGTAAATTGGTTACCGTAAAGAGATTGAAAGCTAACGTTTCGAGCGTAAGCCTTTCGTTAGCCCTTCGTCAGAGCGAATCCCTTCCCTCCGACGAAGGGCTAATGCTCGAAACGTCAGCTTTCAATCTCTTTACGGTAGCCAAGTTACCTTATCAACTCAGTTGATAAATCCAAAATTTTGACTTTCATGTTATGTCAATTCTAAGACAGATTTGCTTTGCGTGTTTTTATCATCCCGCTTCATCCCTGATATAGGACTTTTTAAACTGAAAATTACGATTACTTTCTTTTGATAATGTAACCTTGAAATCTTTTATATGCGAGGTAAGTATGTACCTGTTATCGAGCACGTTTTCAATCTCAGTAATTACGGTCCTTATTATGACGACAAACACTAATTCTTTTAAAAACAAATTTGCAATGTTGTTTTACTTGTAAGTGTTCATCATTTTCTTGTGCCCGGTGGCTATATTTGATTCTTTAGATACAGACACATGGCGCTAATTTATCGAGACAACGACACGTTTCGCCAGTTGTAAGAAGGAGCTAAAATTGCCGGAAATTGCTAAAGAGCCATGATGATAATTGTGTTGATTTTCGCTTTCTTTCCTTAATGTGTTTTTAATTTTTAAAAGACCAAAGGACGCATGGACTTTTCAGCGAACAAATCTACTTGGAAATGGAGTAAAAGTAAACGATTTTGAACCAGTGTTTTCAATGTCTGTTTTGCAATTTCAGTGACTTTTGTGTACCAAGCAGGTGTACGTTACCATCTCAGATAACCTTAAAATGCTGTTATATGGGTTAACAGAGACCTTGCGTAACGACAGGGGCAACGTCAAGGAAGACATCTTCTAAAAACCAAACTGATTCGTGTTGTTTTGAACTTCTTCGCGATAATTCAAATCGTGTATATTTGTCTAATGTAGCGGAATTATTCAGAAGCTGAATTTGTAAGGATCTTAGCGTTAAAGTTGAGAAAGAGGGGAAAATTTAACTTCGTGTTCTTCTCCATAAAAACAGAATTTGTGGTCATTTCACACTGTTGTTTTTCGGAGGACGGCAAAGAAATCTATCAAAATATATAACGTGCTTATAGAGCCTTTCTTTTGCTCGCTAAACCTGTGTTTTGTGACGTTCTCAGCAGTTGGCGTCCTAGTTGCTTAAGGTCCCTAAAAGATATCTGGTGACTTTTTCTATCTCCTAATTCTCATAATTCTCGGCCACTAAGAACCGCTTGTTCCTGCTCTTTATGTTATCACTCTGCCGGCAGAATTATTATAGCTGTTACGATAAATCCTATACCGTGACTGGGCTCTCTTTTTAATTGACATTTATTATTATAAAAACACTTTACCGATGTATGCTTGTCACGAAAAGCTACTCACTTCTCGCTGACTGTATCGTCTGTTACCTCTAGATTTGCACATGATTATATCTTTGAAACTTTGCCGGAATTTTTTATTCATAACCCCATAAATAATGGGATTACAGCCACTGTTTAACATGGCCAGCCAAGTAGTAGTCGCAAAGTACTCATCCGGCCACGAAGTCGCGCAGCTTTCGAACAGTAAACAAGTCATTCCAATGAAATGAGGTGCCCAACAAAACATGAATGTTCCCATCACGATGAGCAGCGTTTTTGCTGCCCTCGTTTCTCGCCTAAACTTCTCCTTTGCTTCTCTTTCTTTGGCTTTCTCTTTCGCCGTCGGTGAATTGGACACTGCTGGCGAGCCGTTCTCGACGGCGAAAGCTACCGGCACTGCCACTATAGTTTGTAAGGTCTCTTGTTGAAGTTCTCCAACACGTGGTGTGATTTTCTTGGATTGCCTCCTCGCTGCGCGGAGTATGTGAAAGTAGCAGTAGGCCATGACCATCAGCGGGGCGAAAAAGCTGAAAGCAAAGATAAACATGGTGTACGGAATGTCTTGTCCCCAATCTGCGGTGCAGATGGACTCGTTGTAGATGTATGTGTAGCTGGCCCAACCGAATACGGGAAGAAAGGCACAAGTGATTGCATGCATCCAGATGTATATTATCATACCCAGAGCGATTCGTGGGGTCATGATGAGGGGATACTGGAGCGGTTTGATAATTGCAACGTATCTGTCTATTGATACGGCCGCTAGAGATAGCATAGAAGCGATACAAAATATCGAGTTGAGCATGCCATTGATAACACACCAGACGTTTCCAAAAACCCAGTGGTACGTGATGGAAGAGGCCATGGTGAACGGCATGCCTAGAAGCGCGAGAAGAAAGTCCGCCACGGCAAGATTAGCGATAAACACGCTAGTGATGCTGCGAAGGCTGTGATTTCGATAGATGGCGAGAAGAATCAGCGTGTTTCCAATGAGAGCTGTAAGGATAATGACTAGAAGAAAAGCCGCTTGGATGGCGATGGCAACCTGGGAACGTGTATCTTTGTACTCTTTTGAATCCATAGCCGCGTTGCGTTGTGAGTGTTCCTCTCAAGGGCCAAAACTCCGTCGTTTTGCTGCTTTCTGTTCAAAGAATTATCCAGCGTTTGTTTATGTGATTTATACCCGTCGCTACATTGTTGATGCAGATTAGACTGTTGCCTGTTAGAGCTTTCAACAAAATACTACAAAAAAGTGACCGATTTCCACAATGGAGCACAGTTGTTTTGTGTTTCCAAACCGTGTTTCTCTTTCTTTGGTGAAAGCTCCAACCTACGTACTCAGAACCGCGAAACGCGTGTTTCCTTAAGATTCCAGGGTGTCTTATAATCATAAAATATTCACCACAATATTCTGTGATAGGTCGTCTCTATGGCTACACTGCAGATACTTCGACTATTCCTTCGTTTTCCTTTGTAGAATATATAATTTGTTTCCTGTTGTTCCCAAAACAATTTGTCTAAAAGCTTCACTAAAGTAAGGACGGAGGTGGAGGCTATGTTTACATCAAAGGCATCAGCTGGAATTTAGGTGCATTTTCTCAACGGATGCTATCTCCCTCTATTCTCCGTGAAGTGATGTGTTTATTTACACTGATTTGGTGCTCCCGAACGAAAGAACCACCTGCCTCGACTTAAGTCATCTGAAAGAAATAACAATAAAATGAAAGTTAAAATAGTGTTTCGAAAACAGCATCCTTGGTTTGATTCCCTAGAAAGAAAAAAGCTGATACTATGCACTAATTTTTACTTTGACCATTTTTTGCAGATTTCTTCGATGACATTTGACTAACGCATGCTAAATTCGTTTGAAGTTTTTTTACGAAGGTACATAATAAAATGCGGTCAAACTAGTGCTATTTTTATCATTGTCAGGGGTGTAATTTTTGATGGAAAAAGATAATCCGAATCGTGTTAATTCGAATGTTAAAAAACACAAAGGAATGGGAGCAAATGTTTGAGTTTTGATTCCTTTTTCAAACATTGACGTTCAGGATTGTCAATATTTCCTTTCAATCGCCGCATTTATTATTAGTTTTTGATGTAAAACAATTGCTATACTTCTAGAGAACACAAATATTTAATATTTAACACGTATGGATGAGCTGTTTTCTGTTGACGATGTACTTTGCGTGATTGTTTCGTCTTGTTTATTGAAACGCTTTCCTACTTAGGCTAATTAAAAAAGGAAAATAAAGAGAAACATTCATGCTTTTCTCATGAGCATATTTCTTTCATACAGTTTTTTTAAATCGTAAATATATTGATTTAGCTTTTTCATTTTCAAAGTCCAATGTTCCTATATCAGGGCTGAATTTTTCACTTATCGGAACAAATGTGCTTAGTTCAGCATGGTGATAAGGCATGTGGTCCTCTGTAAATTATCCTCTCGCTTGTAAATTGTACTGATAGCCAAACTTAAATTAAAATACCCGAGCTCACTCAAATAATGACCAGGTTATGTTACTGCAAGCCTAAAATATAGTCCACCTGTACATGTTTTAGTTTATCAGCATTTATTACAGTTACAATTACCCCCTTCAAAGAAAACTATTTTTCCATGTGGGGTGTTATCGTGTCAGTGTTTACAAAACAGTATCAGAAATACTCGAATACTAAGATGTTGTTTATTCGCCTTTCTCCCCATTTGAAAAAAAAAAAAAGAAAGAAAAACGTTAGTTTTGTTGGCACATATTTCGGACAGTATATGTGGAAACAATACCTCAAAATCTTGCCGGTATTAGTTTCCCTCATTCAAAATGGCGAAAGAACACGTGACTTTTACTTTGGCCGTTTATAAATTGTTTGCAGTGTTTGGTTCCTTGGAAAAGCAATTAGAAATATCGCTCTTTCAGTACATTCCTTTTTTTTTTTAAATAATTGTAACACGCTCCAAAAATAACGTTCCCCTAGTTAAAACGAAAGTCACTTATTCATCAAAACTTAAAACGTTCTCAACAACTCCTTCGAAACAGCGAATAAAGGTGTCGCGAATCACCATCCGTTTAAAATTGCGAAGCCTTTCTACAGCAAGACAAAAATACTCTATCGAACAAATTACATTCTGCCAATAACAACACTTCATGAGCTAGAAGTTATATATAGTATAGAAACTCGCTGACTCCATGTTTACATATATTTCAAAAATTGCAATAATGATTGAATGAGTACTTTCGCTCTTGGTTCCAACCCCCTGCTGACAAGGTGGATTATAGATTGAACCACCTTGTGACAATTTTTTTGAAAGACTGTGATCTTAGTGTTTGGATAAACAATGACAACACGTTTTTCAATCTATGCAACAGTTTGAAGCCCTTTTGCGCTTGAATTCATTATTTTGCAAAATAAAGTACGTTACGAAACATAACATATCCAAAGATTTCTTTTTTAGGTAGAAACGCAATGAGACTGATTCAACTAAGTGACACAAGCTTAGCTATAATTTCAGATATATTTTTTTATTATGAAAGACCACGACGAAAGACTGTTCTCAGTTTCTATTTCAGACTGAATCTATTAAATCAGTTCTGCACTGCCTTGCAAGTTTGAATAAGAAAAAAAAAATACTACCCCTGATAAAGTCTTCGGAAGTAGATTTTTTTAAAATTTGTTTTGTTTTCTTCTTTTCTTTTTGCACTTTAGAGATTTTTGTCGTCAAATACAAAGGCGTTGGTGCACAACGCCCGCTCAATCCCATCTTTTATGCACCTGCAGCATTTCACAAATATTTCGCGGCTTTTTAGAAAATTGTAAACAAACGTGTTGTTGTGGTTTGAATAACAGGTTTGCCTGCAGCAAAATACGGCGGCCGTCACGATTCGGCTACTTCGCTTAAACAAACGATATATTATTGTTTTTGTTTGTCTTTTGAAAGTATTTGAGCGCAGTTGTTATACTAAGTGAGATTTACGTTAGGGTAAAATTATGTTATCTCCCTTAATATAATTCGTGACAAATTGATTGAGATATCGAGCTATAGAAAATATGGCACATGACATCTCATACATTCATAAACTGCATGCTCAATAAAAGGACTAAAAATTTCCCTGGTTTTTTTTACCAACAAAATAAGGAATCGAGAATAGAAGAAAATAACCTAGAGACATAAACTGAGAAAACGAAGCAGATGCCAGGTCATAAAAATGTAAAACAAATAAATAAGCAAGCTAAAATAATACTTGCCTCTATACTGAGCCTATCCGTATGACAAATTTGAAAGCTTGAAAAACCGTATCCACTGTTCAGCTTTTGTGATTCGCTGATAGTTGGCATAGAGTATTTAAAAAGTTAAGGTACTTTTGATAGTATATCTTAAATGGAAAACAAAAGAGTTCGTGGGTGCCTTCGTTCTGCAACAAAAGAATACTTTTTCTTTACACGATAATGACTTTTTTGAATCTCTTATTGGCGGTTACGCTCCTACTTCTCGCTGTGAAACTGAATTTTTTTTTTCAGTACCGTTGAATAGTGCCCACGATTAAACCTAAAAATAATAATATGAAATTTCATTTTGGAAATATTAAAAAGCCAACCAGCTTAACGGGAAAGTACTGCCCAAAAGGCATTCATTTTTGTGGCGGCACTTTTTAAATGATTTCAACCACAGACAAGTTACCCGTGACCAGCTCACCTGAAATATGGTTTGTCTGTTGGAGTTAGAGAGTTAGCTGGTTACCTTTTAATCACTGCCAGCTCTGCTTGAAGGCAATTCAGTTGATTCAAAGAAAAAATGCATGTTAAAAGACAATGCGCTCGTAGTGTTTAAATTTAACCCGGTGACAAAGTGAACGGTGTTCATAACGATATTGAGGTTTATAAAATGAAAAAAAAAATTATACTGACTTTCTTTCCATATTTGACTGGATTTTAGAGCAGAGACCAGCCGAATGAGAAGAATCTCAATTCAAAGAACCGCAAAACAGATATTAATTCAACGCAGGAAGCGACTTTAAATTAAAAAAAAACTTCCTGTGAAAAAAAAAAAAGAGAAACAGGTAATTAACATTGACCAGCCAAACTGCAAATCAAACAAGCATTTCTTTAGCCGCAAGAAAAACGATATCCACCGCTTCAAATTGCAAAATGACCTTGGCTTTGAAAACTTTTGGAATCGATGTACTTTATAAGGTAAGGTATATTTAGCTTATCACGGAGCTTGTAATACAGAGAAAACATCTGACTCCCAGGTCGGAGTCGAACCCACGACCTTCCGCACACTGTGCAGGTGCATGCTCTAACCACTGAGCTACGTGTGACTTGTAACGAACTACTACGTCAGATTTTCTACGGTAGTTTCTTCTGTGACACAAGTCCTGTATGCTGCTGGGATCAGCAATGTTGAAAGTGTGCCGTGTGGTGAAAAGGAGAAATATGGCTACTATGGAGATATGTTATGTAATAAGTAAATTGTAATTGAGTTTGACGGGAATCGGACTGCAAAAGAAACAATGAGTCCCTGACGGGAGTCAAACCAACAATTTTCACACATTGGTCAGATACTGACCACTGAGTTTCTAGGAGACCGTAAGCGATTTTGTTTGTTCGAAGACGAATTTGTATTCACTTTAAGAACATAGTGGCAACCAGCAGAAAGTGCAAACAAAGTAGTGTGTTTATATACGCCGTATTGAAAAGCGGCGGGTTTTGTTGTCTGAAAGCCAATATGACTGACAATTAAATTTTGTCAAATGACATATTTCCAAGTAAAAACGTAAACCGCATTTGATTTATTGCCTATGTTTACTGCAGTTTCTTCTCATGCCATTTTTGGATGATACGTCGTTTATAATAAGCCATAAATCATGCGAGGCTTTACCCATTAAAATGCGATGTCTCGTCTAGGCAGCGAAATGAAAACTTTGCTCTTTGTTGGCTTGTTTTACCCCTAAGTTCAACTCCATTAGTAAATTATTTTTTGATTAAGAACTTACCTTTTTTTCTTCCAGTAGCCACTAGAAGTGGATAAAAAAATGTGTTTGTCCGAGATTTTGAACGGTAATAGCTCTTGACCGTCTGTCAAATGAAACACTTGTCACAATTAAATCATTTTCTCTTTATTTTCCTGTCACCTGCTATCAATCCTACAGAGATGCAAGTGCACCAATATCCGTGCATTCATAATTTGTTAAATACTCCCCCCTGGAGTCACGCAGTGGTTTTCACGATGTGTTTTTTTTAATAAAACAATTGGTTGACTCTGCGGCTAAAATCCTGAAGGGTGACCATTTTTAGGAGACATCTGTCACGATTTTTCCGCATTTTACACACAAATGTCCCGTTCACATACAGTGTTTTTGCGCATTTATACGAATTACTGGTCTTCAACCAATACCTAAAGATTCAAAAGACAATGGCTCACTGGCCATATTGGATGACATGCACAAAAGGAGTTAACGAGAAACCTGTTTACGTCATCCAACATGGCGGCGATGACGTCAGATGAAAGACAAGAATAGGCGAAGCTGATTGGCTTATTCCAAATGTGTATTCGATGGTAGACCTTAATTGTGTACACCGGTTGTGTCCTTAGAAAGTAGAATTTCTCTCTATATTAAGCAGTCTTGGCATAAAATGGCAACCAAAATGAAACAAAACAAAAGGCGACTTTATTTCTAGCCTCGGCCGGTAGCCGTGCCAGAACAAATGAGGCAGAAAACAAAAAGGCGCCAGAAACCAAACAAAACGAACAATGAAACGACGGTAGGATTGTTGGGGCAAACTATCTTTTCGGAGCCGGACTTATTACTCGCCTCAGGTATTAGCATTTTATTGTCAGAATAAATAAAACAGTTTTTCTTAATGAAATTCCGCCTTGTACTTTGGTAACACAAGAAAGTTAATGCCTTCCGTTTTCGGAGCAATAACAGTGTCGTTTTGGGCGCGAAAAAGACGTCTAGCTAGGATTTTTAGAAAGGCAACAGAAGCTCGGAAAAAATCCGTTCTTGGCTATTATGTTCAGTCTCTAAATTATTCTTATGCAGAAATGTTACCGTATCCCTGGGGAAAAGTTCCTTCAGGGGAAAATAAAGGAAGACAGAGGAAAACCAATATTTTATAGCAACAACTAGTGACAACAAAAACACGAGGATATGAGGTAACCGTCCTCGATTTGTTCACAATACACATAACAGAATAAAAGCAATTTCAGAGAGCAAGTCTGGAGTATTGAAGATTCTTCGTTCACTTCTCCTCTCCCCTATTCTCAAACATTGTTCTAAATTATCTTCGACCACTTTGTGTTTTTCATTTTGCTGCGAGCACAGCATTTGATAAATAAGATAGAAAAGAGACATGGCATGTTAATGAACATCTGATTAATATTTTAAAAGTCTAACTGTATTAACAAAGGAAATGAAGTCGGGTGCTCCATTGTAGTCTGTGCGCAAATAAAGCCTGGTCTATATTGAATCAAACAATCTTCGAAGGTCTGGACTTCTCTTTCTGTAACATAGATTTATCCACAAGAAATAGAAGGAGAAATAGAATTTGTTCGAGAGCTATAAGACTATATAGATCAACGATTAGTGTGGGCAGGTCCTATCTGACTATCAACGCGGTTGTTCTCCGGACTGCTTGACCTCCTTTTGAGTCGATTATCAGTTTGCCATTCCCGGCAGCTGTTTGTTGGCATTCTCAATGGCAAATCTCCTGTTAGGCTTTTCAATTGTACTCATCTATCAACCTCTTGGTGCTCGTCTTCACCGAGATAAAATAAAACATAGGCTGAGATAAAATAAATGAAAAAGCACTCTAAAGTCGATTTCCACTCAGAAAAAATTCTGAGTCGAGTCCCATTCAAACCTTTTTTTATGAACGACTCGGCTTGAAAGAGCTCATTTCCTTATGTCATTTTAACTAAGTCGCCATTCCACTTATCACATACTCCTAAACTGAGTTATTCTCTGAAACAGGCTGGGAAACGAATCTTGAATTATGACACAAATAGCCCTAGGATGTGATCAACTGCGCGCTATGATTGTTTCCCTACTGCTGGGTTATCTATCAGCTCGTGTGTATTCTACTAGTCGCCCAAGTAGGTGGTAAAAATAAATAATTTTCTTAGCAGGAATGTTTTCTTAGTTTGCATATATATATATAAGCTTTCTCCAGGCTGTAGAATGCTGAAAAAGGTTCCTTAGTGAGGGATAGAGCCCGGTTCCTCACCAAGGAACCTGTTCACGGTCTAAACTTTCTCACAATCCAGAAACACTCTTTGTAATAATTAAGGTGATTATTCCAATCAAACTCGTCGAAAATAAGCTCACAGCTAACAGTGCGCGTAGTGTTGGTTTGCTAGAGACGCACTATCCATGCGGGACGAACTTGGGCATCTGATTATGCAACTCGTAGTTCGTCTCGTATAAAGGCGGGAGTTCTTCTTGGAAGACGGACTAGGAAGCTGATGGACGGATAATCCATCCAGTACCCAGTGTCTTTGTACGAGACGCATAACCAAACTATGCATCTAACTACTTTTTAAACGCAGCTAACTAAACGTTGTTTGGCCACGTTCGTCCCGGACGGATAATGCGTCTCTAATATAAAAAGGGCCATTAATTATACCAAATTATTATCTAATTTAAGAATACGAGTTGATAAAAGAGCTTGAGTATTTTGATAGAATTATCAAATGTCAGTGGTAGTATAAGTAAATGTTGGTTACTTGTTCCCTTACGCAGTTAATCAAGGGAGACTTGCTGAAGCAAAGACAAGAAAAAATTAAAGATAAACTTTAAAAACCTCGACGTTTATTCTAAGATTGCGAGAAGGCCACCGTAGGCTAGTCCGAAGATTTAA
>Ga0126336_10000190_pt1 | contig 19817 bp, 13 predicted proteins | sample SidCmetagenome_FD_92530 | JGI IMG/M metagenome (GOLD analysis project Ga0126336, IMG submission 92530) | Coral microbial communities from El Islote,Puerto Morelos, Mexico - Siderastrea C C metagenome | ecosystem: Host-associated > Invertebrates > Cnidaria > Coral | place: El Islote,Puerto... | reverse complement strand
GATAATTGAGTGCAAAATGCAAATTGGTGAAGACCCGAGGTAATGCACTTGTCAACGTTCATTTTGTTGCAAAGTTCCCACAAAGTCCCCAATTCACTCACATACAGCCCAGGGTCCCCCACCCCCCTGACCCCAAATGGTCCCAAATGTTTATTAGCTTAACCATAATTAAAGAACAAAAAAAGAAAAACAGAAAGTACAAGCATGGTAGAGTAACTGCCACAGCATAAGCCAATTACAGTGGGCCTGTGATAAAAAAAGCTCATAAGAAGAACTTGGGAAATTAAAAACAACTTGAAATAGAATGGATAAGACTACATGAACAGTCACATTTGGTGAACCTTTGCATTTATTCCATTATAGATGTTGACAGGAACACAAACAAAGGGTACAAATCCTTCTTTTCCTTTAGAAAAGAAATTATACAAAAACCTCTTTCTGTGTTTCTGTAGAGTTAGTTTACAAGTAAATGAAAGAAGTCAGATATCAGACACCCAGTAATTTCAAAAGTTATTTTGGGGTCATTTTCTTAAATTTGTAACAACAATTGAAGGGCCCAGTGAAAAAAGGGCATAAGTGATGATTTGAGGTTAAAATCGAAATTGGTGCTATTCAGTTGAACATTGGCACACAGGCTGGTTTTCATGTAAGGAACACTGTTGTGCATTTATTTCTTGACCTGAGATCTAAAATTTGAAGAATTAACATATTACTTTTGCATAAAAAGTTTTGTTGAACTGAACTTGCTCAAGTGAAGCGTGAATGATCTCTTTTGTTCTCTGCCTGAACGAAAACAAAGGAATTCAACCTAGAATCTACGGTCCTGTTGTTTTCTTTGTGGCAGTTTTAAGCAAAAGTAATACACTAATTCTTCGAATTGAAGCACTCAGTTCAAGAAATAAATGCACAACAATGTTCCTCACATGAAAACCAGCCTGTGTGCCAATGTTCAGCTAAATAGCACCAATTTAGATTTTCAACCTATAATCATCACTTAAACACCCTTTTTCCACCGGGACCTTCAATTTTGTTCACAGGAACATGCTAATTGGGTTCTTGGTGTTTTGACAAGGAGGTATATACTCACATGGTCAGCTGCTGAGTGTAGCAGTGGTGTTGGTTTGTATTTGAGATTTGGCCGCTGGGACCAAAACAATGGAATGGATCCTCTTGTCTATTAAAAAAAAAATTAAAAGATCAGTCATCTCAAATCTCTTGTAAGCAACCACCCTAATGGACAGGATTGCTTATGACAGATGCTGTGTAGGTGGATTTATCATTCTAACAAAATGACTTAATGTCTATGCAAGTCACCATGGGTGGTAATCCATTATGTAGTATAAATGGAGTCTTGGGAAAACTTTCGAAGTAACTTAAATCCAACAAATTAGAGTATTTTCATGCCCAACAAGAAAATCTGAAGAATTTACAGGCAGCCGATGGTAACTCTGCCCGATTCTTAAAATTTCAAGGAAGCCCAGCATGTGAATCTGTGTGACCAAAACAGTGATTATTTGAAGCAATATTTTGACTAATGTTGTGACACTATTGAGAAAGATAATTTGGGTATTCTGAAGAATTTACAGGTATTCTGAAGAATTCATTCGCGTTGCATCCTCGGTCTTGAATGTGTGACCTTAGCACTAGCTTATAGTATCGATAACATAAGAGATATAAAGGAAATATAATCCGAATCACGTGCAAGAAATACAAATTAACTACGTTTATCGGTAACACCATGCCTAGAACACTATTTCCCTCCCCAAGTTGAGATAAGAAATCTAAATCAATCACTAGACGAGAAGGTCATCATTTACTACAATCTAAAATGTCTGGCTAAAATCGGATACGTCTAAATGTCTATGAGAAATAACAAAAGCGACTTTCATTGAAATGTTCAAAGTTCGCTCAACCATAACAATCAAAATAATATACATGTAGTCAGAAACGATTATGTTTTTCGCTACGGTCACCAGCAATATTTCTCAGCACTTGCAAGTTCAGTTCAGGTGAGAACATAGTCTCGGAGATATATAGTCCAGGGGTCGTCGCAACTCTGAGGCCTGTTTCTACACGTGTCGCTGCTCTTAATGTAAACAGTTTTAATATATTTTATTTTAATTTATTTATTTTAATTTATTTTAAATGAGTGTGCAATTACTGATTGATGTAAATAGTTTTTAGTTTCTTTTTATTAGTTAATTTTGTTTCCATTCGGAGATAGTGTCTGTTGGCCGTGCCACACCAAGAGGTCTAAGTTCCAGTGACGGACGACGGCGATGAACGACGAAAGGAATGCAAAGGAATGCAAATTCCATTTTATGAGTCGGCGACGTGCACTCGTGCATGACGGCCGCCTAATAATTAAGTGTGCCATGATAATCTTAACTAAGCTTTTAAGATCTCTCTCTCTCTTTTTTATTCTTACATTCTTTCTTTTCCCTTCTTCTTTTCTTTGCAGAGCACCATAATCCCAAAATGGGTAAAATATAGTATTAATGTAAGTCTCCTTGATTAAATAGTCATGATTCTCTCCATTACAATGAGCTCCTATTTGGAAACAATCTTGGCCGGAAGTCTTGGGATACTAAAAAACCCTCACATTTTAGTCACAGACTTCCTCCCTCCCCCCAACACAATATTGATTTCAATCATCATTTACAACCTGCACCATTCACCATCAACACAGGATAGTTCAAGGGGCTCAACGAGTCCAGCATAACAGGACAAACAGACTTATTCTGAGTTCTAAATAAATGACTGTAACACGATATTATTGAGTATTTTTACATGTAGTTTTGCAAGGTGTTCTGAGAACTTTAGGCAAGGAATGCTGAAGTAAAAACACTGGTTGCTCTAAGGAAGGCTGTTACCTGCACAAAGGAACAGGCTCCAGTTTCAAACTGTGCAATCTGCTCAGTCTCCACATAGTTAGCAGCATTTCCTTCAACATCCAGTCCTCTGATAAAATAGCGAGTTCCTACAATGATAGAAAACAATCTGCAAGTTAGATTTTGATATATTTTCAGTTGGTTATAAAGAAACATATTTTACGACTGAGACCTTTTTATGATCAGTGGTACATCCAGAATGTCAAAACCCCCAAAAGATGCAGCACCTTTTATCAACCGAAATGGTACTGATAAACTTAATAGAAAAAGTTCAGCCACAAGTGTTCCACATGGCCAGAGCTTGACCAGGATTCTGTAAGGTAAAATATGAGTATTACTACTCCCCCTGGATGGGAAGCTAGTCCAATGCAAGGGTTTCCCTCCAGCATCAGGTTTCCTAGTTCATGCACCTGGACTGCAGAAAGACAATGTAGGGTACAGTTTCTTGTCTAAGAAAACAATGCAGGGGCAGAGATGAGACTTGAGCCATGATCCTTCATAGTCCCACACTGTATGTATTGAGCAAACCAACTGACCACAGTTCTTCCAAGTGATACTCTATTTAGTTATTAAACAATTTATTACATGAATTGAATCACGCAAGCTTTTTATCAAGGTCACTTGCACAAGTTAACCATTTAAAATGGTACTTTCTTGGTACAAAAAAAAAAAGGACGACAAAATCCTTTTTGACCAAGCTTGTCCTGTCCAGAAGTAGGAATGTTGTCCTCTCTTTTTTCTTTGTTCCCATCTGGTCCATGACTTTGCCCTTTGCCTCCCTCCACATGTGTCAAGGTGGGGTTGGGGGGAGGGGGGTGGGGGAGGCTGGAACTTGGGAGAAAAGAGGACAAGAAAAGTACAGGAGGTAGGAGAGGAGAGCGTAGATAACAAATAGCAGGAAAAATTGGGAATTTTTTTCACAATATTGAGTAATATTTTGCAGCAAAAAAGATCCCCATGTCCTCCTCCCCTTCCATCTGGCACAAGTGAACAAAGGAAAGAATGTGGTCAATATTTCTACATCTGGACCTCATACATAACATAACATACATACATAACAACTACATGTATTTCTTTTTGCGCACCATATACAGAGGTGTCAGTTGTTACAACTGAACTTTTTTAAAAAACACTATTTACAAGGCTAAAAAAAAAACATCTTTTTTTAGCCTTGTAAATAGTAAATAGTGTTTTTAAATCATAAGCTAATACTATGGAAACTTTTTTTGCAAATTAATTTCTACTTGATGTGAAAGTACAATCAACTGTGTCCTATTTAATAACAAATGATGTTATAGAGACTCACATACCTGCCCTAAAGCAACTTCTTCTTGATATGAGAATAAAATCAAATGTGCTCTGTTTTATGATGCAGGATGATATAGAGACAACTTAACATTGTTAAGGACAATGTCCGACATTTGAAGAATAAAAAGTTCAATTAATTTTTAACAACTATAATTTTAATGTTTATACATGGGGAAATCAGCACTTCATAATAGCACAGTCTAGCTAACAAATGTACTTTACAAAGAATCAATGGTGTTTCATAAAAATTCAATGCAAATAATAATTATTTTTGTAAAAATCTTTGTAAAATTTTTGCAAATAATAATTATAATTATTATTGTCTCAGCGCACCAGAGGCATTGTAATGGGTTTTTATGGCAGCAACTTAGCAGCAGTGACCAAGGCCATAGAAATAAGTTTCATTACTGACAGTTTAAATACCACAATAATATGATGAAGGATACAACCATGCATAACTGGGAGTATAAACCTGTGAAGCTAAGAAGACAAAAGCAATGAGATAAGTTGAAGAATGGTATGCTTATCAAAAGATAAAAGGTATTCATGAGTCAAACATTCTTCCACTGACCAAGAAATAAAATATCATTTTTGAAAACTTTAAGTTGCCATGTTTTTTTGCTTCAAACAAGAACAATAACAATAACAATAAATCACTCTGACCTGAAATCTCATTTGGCATTTTCTCAGCACTTTTATAATATTTGAAGGGTTGCACTCTACAATTTTATCCACAGAATCAAACGTACCACATTTAATTTGACTCTAAGAGTTAAGGAGTTGGGTTAAGGGTAACATAGTTATTTTTAGAAGTCCTTACCTCTGGTTGGACCACTAAAGGTCTCAGAAGGTGACCATTCCAAACAAACCTGGGATCAGCCTATAAAATACAGCAAAAGAATTCTACTTAATCCATTTTATATCCTGTGAACTAAAAGCGTGTGTAACTGAAAGTAAAGCAGGAATGAGGTTCACATACCCTTTCAAATAAAGGCATCTGAAGAAAGTCTGGGCTGGTTCGTGAAAGTCGCTGCATTGTGTGTGTTAGATCGTATGAACAGGAGAAGTAAAAACTTTCCATCTGAAGAACTGACTGCACCATTGATAAATAGACATTGTTGTTTCGTTGCTGTAAAAACAAAGGAATAAAAGTCTTTGGCACCATCACACTGGCTCCTCAATAACATAAAATAAATCAAATGTCTACAGGGGCCATTTGCACATTACTGTGCATGTACCTGGCTCTCTGTGAGATGCAAGGTTGCTCTTGGAAAAGCCAGCACATCTGTTCCTTTTATTTTCCATACTTCATGCCCCTTGATGTGACCAACAAGAGTCTTCTTGGTTATAACGACCAGGTAAGGTCCTAAATAGATGAAGCAATATTTGGGCTCATAAGTAAAATAGAAACAGACTGACTAAACAGTCATCCAACTTGTCTTCCTGGAATGTGCAAATCAATATCCACATACTGTTGACACCAAGTCTTAGGTGTTTTCCCTGAGACTTGCACATTTCCTCTTAATCTCCATTCTCTAAATCTCTTAATATCAGTACCTGTTTGTATAAATGTGTACAAACTCGTGCCAGACCAACACAAAAATGTGGCATCTATCATCCTGCACTCTAAGTCATGAAACTTATCAGAGGTGACCTGAGAGTTATCCCATTATCAGGTATGTATGTATATGCTAGTCCAATGAATGTATATAGGGAAAGCAGGAAGGGTTATGCAATGTACGTTCCTTGGTGGAGTCTTATTAGAAGGAGGCTCAAAACAAAAAAGGACACTTTGGGCAAAGCCACTGAGGCAGGAAGCAAAGAATGCAACTTCAAAGTCGGGTAATAAAAGATTTGTACGCCATAAAAGACATGGATGAGGAAAAAGTACACTGGTGACAGACTTGTCACCACATTACTTTTTCATTAAAATATGATTATACATGTACAACTTTTGTTCCCACAATTTCTGTACATAAATCTAAGCGCCTATGATACACAGGTAGGATAGCCTGCTTAGCAAGCATTTCCACAGGCTTTCCAGACGTTTGAAGCATTTTTCACTTTTTGGCCATGCGAAAGTTAGGGCCTCCTCCCTGCACATGCCTCTGCGGTTCTAGAAAAGGAAATGACTGCTATGCAGGCTACAGGTGGGATGGACCTGGGAAGGGGAACTCTGTTATGTAACCCAGCCCCACAGAAAGTGTTTTTGAGCTGTTTTGGTCTGTAAAGGGGATCTTTTTTGCTACCTGGTCTGAAAATAAGTTTGGTTTCAAACAGAAACCATTTTTTATTTATCTTTCAGTAATGCCAAGTGAGGTGGTAAGGTCTGAAAGTGGATGAGGAAAATCCACATATCTTGTCTGAAATAGCTATGGTTTTTGGAGGGAGATTACACAATCTCACCTCCCAAAAAATTCAGGAGTACACCTAGGAGAGGGAGAGAGAGGGCGTATAGTATAGTATGTGTAGTTATCTACACATATAGTTATCTACACATAATTCTATCTTTATCCGCAGTTCAAATGTATGAATTTCATATATTAATATTCATTCATTCTCCATCTACGGGATAAAATACGAACTCTCAATTGACCAGCTCCCAGTTGGCTTGATAGCTCAGTTGGTTAGAGCGCTACACTGGTATTGCAGAGGACATGGGTTCAATTCCCGTTCAAGCCTGAATTTTTTCAGGTTTCTTCTTTTCAACCACTTCGGTTGAAACACCATCACTGCGATGATCTACACATAATTCTATCTTTATCTGCAGTTCAAATATATGAATTTCATAATTATATTAATATTCATAGTAGGTAAGGTTAACCAGCACTCTGTCAACAGTTGCCTATAAATAAACACACTTGCAATGTACATGCTAACTGACATACACATACCTGCCAACAAATTTATGATTCCCAGTATTCCAAAGATATCTCTGCTCTCAGCTGATGGCGGAATCTGACCCTCATTGTCTGCAGAAAGATGCGGTAACAAAGTTAATTGTTTGGTTAGCAAATGAGTATGAAAGCGTTTTTTTTTTTTCAGGCGAAGCATACTCAGGAAGAATTTAGGAAATCTCTTACACCAATGCAGAGTCAAATACATATATTAAACACACTATACAGCAGAAAAAAAAAATGAATGTGATTTTTCATCCAGTGTATTTCAAAAATAAAATTGTAGCAAAATTCTTATATCAGTTTTCTCGAAAAAAATAAACTTGACACAGTGAAGTCGAAAACCAGTTCCATCAGTTTTTTGAAAAGGTAAACAATTCGAGTTCTGGTAATAAAAGGTTTAATCTTCATTTTGTTGAAAACTGATGACTATTCACGGACAAAAAAATAAAGCATTAAAAAATCAAATAAAATGGACTACGATTGACATTCCTGACGTGAGATACAACAGGAAGGTTATGTAAATTTTGTCTACCATACCTGCTAAACTCAGTTCTTGTGTAACCCGGTCTATCTCAAGAATCTGATCTCCCACGGACTGCTGGTCTCGTGGCTCAATATAAAACTTGTCTTGCGCGATGTGGCTAAAGAAAAAACGTCAAGTTAAAGGAAATTAAATTCAGAAAATGGCTGAGCCGTTGAATATAAAGGAAACTAGAAGAAAGTGCGTTATACTCTACATACAGTTTCAAAGCCCGGTACACCGCGTTATCCGCCATGTTGGCAATAGTTGAGATTTCAGGCTTGTTGGTTAGCGGTTAACATATCAAGATAATGCGCGTTGCGTATCGCCGGCGCGCGAAATCAGCGGTTTCTGCATCAGGTCGAGGTCAATTCGGGCCCAGTTTCTCAGCGTGCAATTTCCTGTAAACTTCTTTACTGTTTTTGTTTGAAAAGATCTTGGAAAATGACTTCTTTTTCTACGACAACTTTAGAGAAAAAATTGGGGGATCTTTCTAACACCCAGCAGAGTGTTCAGACGCTTTCCCTGTGGCTTATTCATCACAGAAAACACGCGAAAGCCGTGGTTCAAGCATGGTACAAAGAGCTAACTAAAGGTAGGTTTGAAGAGTTGCAGGTTCGTTTGGCCAAATAACCGCGTGTAAATAAGCGTGTAACTTACAGAAGTAGAACATAAATCACGATTAGGTCTTGAAATATAGTACAGCAGAATCACTTTTCAAGGAATTTCTAACGATTGCATTTTCTATGCTGCATAATTACTGTAGCTGCTAGCTTCAGCAAGAAGCTGCAATCTGCTTTATCACTATTTGCTTAATCGAACGAATGATTGCCTGATAGTGTTTTGTTTGAGGATTGAACTTGAATACGTACAGAAGAATGTCAACCAAGTGAAGCTATATTACATTAATTACTCTAGGGTAAATCATTCTCAATTCAAGTTGAAAACTATTTTGCACAGCTGGGAATCTTTCTCTTAATTTCCTAATTTTTTCGCTTGGGAAGTTTGTGAGCCTGCACCCTAGTTCTAAGCCGAGGCCAAAAGTGAGAGACACTGAGGGATGCTGAGAGTTCAAACTCTCACTCTCTTTTGGCGTCAAACTCTCACGCACTCTTGGCGACTCTTGCCAGCACTCATAAAATTTAAACTTGTTCAAATTTTTCGTGAGGGTGGACTAATGTTGAGATTTTTCATCTCATTGTTTTGTACGAGGCCAGGGCTTGCCTCTGGGAATTTTTTTTCTAAAGATTACCACAACAGGGGAGTAACTTCGAAAGCAAAAAAGGAGCTGGACGTAAGCTTAGTGTGCTGCAGTATTTAGCTGTATTTGTTTCTGAACCATTTAGGAGCATTATTTTATCTGGATAAAAATGTGGATGAAAAATTGTCACACGGGAAACTACACTTCAAACTCTTAGGCAGCTTTCATCTTTGTTTGCCCCTGCTATCGATAGTCACCGGGAGATGTGAGATTGAAGACAGTGTGAAGCCTACTCAACAAGACCACAAAGTGAATTTGTTTTAATGCATAACTTTGTGATCAAAATAACCAATACCTCTCTTGATAAAAAAGAAAGCATGGAGTCTTTATCCAGAAGGGTGTTTTCTTCCATCTCATCCTACTGTCAACCACGAATATGGCTTTAAAGCTACCCTTACCACCTTTCAGTATTCTTGTGCATGCTCCAGTCTTTGGTCCAACTATGTTAATTGAAATAGCTATAGACTCTTTGTAACACATTTACTGAACTTTAAAAAGTGTCATGATGTAGAATATTGACCTCGAAATTTTTTAATGCTTGGAACCTTTTCATACGAAAGAGTTTCTGTTTACTTTTGTTTGCAGCAAGGCAAAGTAAAAAGCTTACATTCCTATATCTCGCTAATGACGTTCTTCAAAATGGAAAAAGGAAAGGCACAGAATTTTTAAGTGAATTTAAACATGTGTTGCCTGCTGCATTTCAGAATGCTGCACAGTAAGTAATCATTGATTTATTTAATGAAGCTGTCCTATTTAGAGAACAACTGTTAATTTTTTTTAGTTACAATGAACTTCATTTCCCGTGATTTTCCGTGACAAACACTTGATTTCCACGACTTTCCAGGCCTACAAAATGAAATTCGAAAATTCCATGACATTCCAGGATTTCCGAGACCTGTTTGAACCCTGAGGTTTTGTAGGAACGATTGTATGACTTTCTCTTACGACTGTCATATGTGACTTCTGTAACGTGTACTTCTAGCATCATGCAAAAATTGTAAACAGCTCTTATCTAAAAACATTGTCTGTGGCTAGTACTATTGTAAGGTTTTGAAACATGTTTGAAATTCTATGTTATATTTTGTGTCATACACAACAGTTGCAAGCCAGTTAATGTAGGTTTGAATTACACTAAATAATTCATGTAATGGGCTTATTGCAAGCATATTGCTTGTGGTAAAGTTTTGTAATCTCAATTTGCCTCTTTTGCACTGTTATGTATTATATTTTGGAATTTTTAACCTTTCAGTGCTTATATAGCATACATGTAGTTTCCTTTTAATCTACAGTTTGAAAATAACACATCAGGACTTTATAAAACATAATAGAGGTGACTGCCTAATAAAAAAGTTAAGTTGCTTTTGGCTCTTGCTTAAATGAGCAAGTCTTACATGTATGCATCTTTTGTGCTCGGCAAACCTCTTGTGTGCACCTATAATGCAGAGGTGCGCACTGAGCATTTATCACTTGTTAATTGAAAGGTGCAGTGATACAGATTTGACTGTATTCTGTCTGTTTGATCAAGGGGTGGATCAGTGGAAGACATAAAAGGTCTTGAAAGACTCATATCCATATGGTCAGAGAGAAATGTGTATGATGCCTCTCTCCTTGCAAAGCTTCATAAGTGTTTAGGTGAGTACAGCGCATTGTTTTCCTTGACACTGAAGTTTTTAAAGGACCTCGTCTCACCAACAGCAAAACACTAGACGTCCAAATACATTTTAAGCCCACAGAAACTTTCCAATACCGGTATACACGTTTCTGCTCATGTCACCCTCTCAGCATGAAGAAGGGTTTTATCAAAGGCAAAACATTGCGTCTGTTGAGAACTAACTCGGTCAAAGAAAACTTTGAGTCAATGAAACGAGATTTTCAATCATGTTTACTCGATCTAGGCTATCCTCTAGAACTGATTGAAACTAATTATGACTGACATCAATTTCTCATCAAGGAAAATGGCTTTACAAACTAAACCTAAGACATCTGAAACCTTTTGCCTTTTGTTGAAACACTGGCACTTCATTACAGACAATCCTAAACTTGCCAAAATATTTCCTGGCATACCTATTGTCGCTTACAAGAAGGAGAAATTGCTCAAAGACTTTCTCGTCAGAGCTAAAATCCCTTCCATCGAGTAAAAACAACAATAAGGGAGTTATATACGGTAAGGAGGGTGACAATATTACCCCGGTACAACCATTTTGCGCTGGCTATTGTTTCTCACCTAACTTGACATAAATGTATGTCCGTCATGCATTTTTATGTTATCCTTAAATTTAAAAAAGATTGTTAGGAATAATGCATACTGGGAAATATTTCTGACTTTATTGTTGAAACATTTACTGCATGATTTCAATTGATAATGTGCTTGGGCCTTAATATTTTCATATTTTCTTATTAATCTGCAGTGGTTCAGGTTTATATTCTTTCTTATTAGAAGGAACTAGACTGTAAAAAGATAATATTAATTACTCAACAAAAGATAACTGATTGTTAAATAAACTTCATAAGTTTTATTCTAAGAATACCTTAAAGGTTAAAAGAAAAAGCTTAAAGCTATATGCTGTAATGGTGTTGCTTTTGGTCACTACAGTTTGTTGTCTTGTAAAATTAGAAAATGACCCATTGAAGGGAGCCCTTGATACATGAGGGGTTGTAAGAAATTAGTGATGTTTTGACCAAAAATTGTAAAAGACAGCCCCAAAATGTCCTCCAGTATTTGCATTGTATTTGCATGCACTGCCAATTTCTGTGTTAAATGTTGATCTGGCTTTTTGTGTGTGCGTGCAAGAACTAGGCAAGTTGGGAGCAAGTTGGTGACTGAACCACTAACCAGGGTGTTTTTATAATGGGTATTAGATTCCGCTGGCTTTTTCTACCAAAAATTGCTTAATGAAATAAAATAAACTCTTTCAGTGCATGAACGTAAATTTTTTCAAGCAACTAGGAGTCGACAAAATAATAGCGGAGCTCCATTGCTAAGGAAATTTGGTAACCTATCAAGCTAAAATATTTTGGTAGTGAAGTAGTAGTCACGTGACCGTCCGTCCGTACGTACGTCCGTCCGCACCACAGGGCTACCAATACACTTCATACACTGGATATAACCCAGGCTGAATCCCGTGTGTTTTCGGCGCGAAATCACATGTTGACCGGCATTGTAGCAAAACAAGCAAAGACAACAAAGGTGGAAGGGGAAAAGTTCAATCTAGGCGAAAGAAATTCAGGCGATAAAGTTCAGGCAAAAAGTTCAAATTTGCCGCGTCGGTTCTGTTCAAACTCGGTCGGCACACCGCTTGAGTTCGCAGCTTTTCGCAGCGATTTCGACGCCAAATATAGCAGAGCTAGTGCTTTTTGGTTTTCTCTGTCCACAACCATGGTTTTTACGGCATTTCGAATGCATTTTGCCAGGAAAAACACCAGCATTTTCATGCTGATAGGCAGCTTGTCACGAAGAAAGAACTAAGTATTAAAATTAACTTCTAAAATAATGTCAAACGCCCATGGCCTAGTGGACTAGTCACCGGCATCTTACGCCGACAAGCCGGGTTCGACACTCAGCTGGAGCAAGAATTTTTTTTCTTTTTTTCTTTGTTTTAATAAAACGACTTGGATGAGAGTAGTTTCACAAATTAATAACTGCCAGCAAAACAAAACAAAAAAAACAAAACAAAAAACAAAAGCAAAAAACAGACAAAACAAAAAGGGGGGCTCCACTTTTAGGCTTGGCTAAATCTATATATTAGAATAATGTAAATAAATTTCTTTTTTAGGCTGAAAGTAGACCACAAATGATAACGCAAGACAGCGCATGCATTGCAAAATAAAAACTGAAAAACAAACTGTTTTAAAGAAAAAACACAGTTTTAAAGTTTTAGCACTTACATTTTGGGCAATCTGTCAAGGTAATCTGCTTGTAGGGATGAATCACATTGTAATAAAGGTTTTTCCGGCTATATTACTGAGCAAAAACTGAACTTTGCCGGCGGTTTTGTGAAGAAAAGTTTTGAAGTTTGACCTTGGTCACGTTGTCATGACAGTTTTTGAACTAATCACAAGCTAGCATTTTAAGATGACATTATCACAAAATAACGTCGTCTCAAACGCAATCAAAAGAGACCACTGGATTGCAATAATGTACCAAAACTGTGCTGAAATTAAACTTAACTACCTTTTTGTATACAAAATACTCCTAGAACAGGGAGAGAAAGTTATCAAATGATTTTTGCAAAGAAAGAACAAGCCATGATCAGCTGGTAGTGATTTTTTTTCAGGCAAAGGGGAAGAACATGAAAAAATTGGCCCAGTTGTTTCAAGTTGCAATCCATTTCCATCCTGGCCATCTGCTGCCAAACACACTTATTTACAGTTTCAGAAAGCTAGTGAAGTAAAATTTTGAACAAATCTGAACCATTTTTTTATTGGGTTTTCTTATACCTGTATCTCTTTGAGCCTTGTAAAAGTTATAACACTAAAAATTGATGACATAGACCCTTCCAAGAATCCAGGCACATCACTGTTTCAAAAGAATTGGGAGTGTAATCTGTGCTGTTGTGGTCTGATGTTTTTATTAATTTTGTGGGTCAGGTAGGTGAGGTGAGGTCACAAATGAACTGATAGCGGTGGTCTTGGGTGCCATAACACGTGATGTCTAATCTCACCCGAGTTGTTGTAAAATGCAGTAGAACATGTACATTGTAAAGTGTGCTAAGTACATCGCATGACCTTTTTAATTTTTTAGCAATCTCATACCCAGTCCTCAGGCTTCTTGGTCAGTGGGTGGTCACCAGGAGAGACTCTGGGGTGATGAGGAATCCTGCAGTTAACGGTTCTTAGTTTTGTTACAGTGAACAGCCAAACCAAAAAATCACATTTTTTTTTACTATGCCAGAGTCTCTTCTCAGGCACCCCCCCACTGACCAAGAAGCCTGAGGACTATGAGCATGAGATTGATTTTTAACCAGAAACATATCTTGTTACCTTTTGCATCAAGCTCTTCAGTTATTAATTGAAGTGGCCAGGTTAAAGGGTTTTTTTGGGGCCAGAAAAGGTGGCTGTAAGGGAAAGGTTTTCCTTTCGTAAAGAATAATTGTTTTTTCGTTAATCACAGGCCAAGAATCAGATTCTCCCCCACCAGAGAAAAAACAAAAACTGGACAATGACAAACAAGCTGCAGCCATGGAGCCACCTGATGTAAGTCAGCTTCCTTGTGCTCCCACATTGTGAGCAAACATCTGAGTGCTGACGCAGGAGTCATCACATTCCAGATCAAAGTGAAATTTAGAATTTTGGGGGTTGTGAGGGGAGCGAAAGACAGGAAAACCCTGAGAAAAATTCTCAATTGAAAGCAAGGAGGAGAACCAACTCAACTGACACGGTGGTGTCAACTCTGGGATTTGCACCTGAGCCTTATTGATGGAAGTAAATTGCTTTCACCACTGTGCTATCTCTGCTTCCTTTTAATGGCGTGCATTCCGATTTATTTGCCAATGATGTGATTATTTTACCTGCAGCTTGAGGATTTAATAAAGGCTTTGATGGAGCTGGAGAACTCTGCCTCACAAGATGCCATTGTCAGGGAGAAAATAGCTAATTTACCAGCAGAAGTACAAGATGTGTCACTCCTTGAAAAAATTGAAGGTATGGGGCATGAGTGATGACATGGCCATACAAATCATACGAATATATTTTGTGCACGCTTAATCACATTAAGAAATATTTGGCAATAAAGTAAAGGTAAGCGCTGATTTCAGCCCAGGACCAAGAGGGTTAAATCCAGATTTGTTAATCACTTTTGACCTGAGTTATCTCACATTCTCACCTTCTTTAAATACTTTTGTTTGTTTGTAGATAAAGAAACAGGTGATCGCCTTTCAAAGATTGTTGATGAGGCCTGCCTTTTGCTTGCTGACTACAATGGGAGACTGGCAGCAGAATTAGAAGACAGATCAACAGTATCAAAAATGCTGGCTGCATTTATTCAACTTCAGAAAGACAAACTTGCTGAATCAGAGAAAAAACTTCAGGTAATGCCTAGAGTGTTTTGTTGAAAAGGGGCATGGGGGTTTAAAAGGGTATACATCATGCTATTTGAGTTGACTGGGTTTTGTTTTGCATTTGAGTCTGAGATAGAAGAAGGTTTTCAGATCAAAAACTTGATAAAGCTGGCCTTCTGACCTAACAAGTTAAATGATGAACTAATCAGAAGAACTTGGGAGGTCCTCCACTATCAACTGCTTAAAATTCCTTATCGACCACCTACCTTACAGTTTTATCTGGAACACTGATAACATAAAAATTATTTGAAGCACTCCTTTGAATCTGATGGATATCTCATTTCTTTCTGTCTTCTTTTTTGCATCTTAAGGTTAATACCCCTTTAGTGCTTCTTTGATTTTTAAGGTTCGATAGCAATCTGTGAATTGTCTATATTAAAAATAATACAGGGCAGTCATTAGCAGCCAGCACCCGGCCATTATGGCTGACAACTAAAATCAGGTGATGAAGACCACCTCTGAGTTTGAAAATGACTAACAGACATCAGGCATGGGAGACTTTATTTAATTTATGACCAGCTACACTACATGTACTTTTTTTTATATGGAGCCAATGTCTTCAAAGCTCAATCACAGCCCTGATAACGGCTTGCAAAACAGGCAAATTCTCGAGTGTGTGTGTGTGTGTGCTCATAAATTGACCCTTCCCTGTCAATAAGACCATTTTCGTTTGGCCTGTTGGTGGTTCTCTTGGGTTTCCTTTGTAATAAGTGAATCATAGCAGCTGTGTCTGCCCTGAGGCCTTGTTACCTATTAACTGTTTAAGCCCCAATATCAACATTCCTGTTCTCCTCACTTTTCTTCATATATTTCTTATGGCACTAGTTGGGAGAATTTGATCATACATGAAGACCGTTTGTCTTGGGTGATCATTTTGCCTTATTCTCTTGATCTGCATGTGTTATCACATAGTAATATCGTAAGGAGAAATTAGATGCTTGTCAATATTGGGGCTTAAAGGGTCAACTCACATGTGACTCGGTTTCTCTCAATAGTTATTACAGTACAGTGCTGTGCGCCATATCGTTGGCATTTGCACTAAGGTTGTGGTTATTCTTTTCAGCTTTCTGACTTCTTTTTGACAAATTGATCGTGGCTCTGTGTCAACTGACCAATTGAAAGGAACAAAGTGACTTGTGAGAGGTGAAGTTGTCAAGTTTCACAGCTGTGCTCACAGTTCATGGATTTTGTTGTTCAAGATAAACGAAAGCCTCCAAAAAGTTGTCAAAAAGAAATTGTCAAAGACTATTACGAAAAACTTTGTGGAAGTGGAAGCGGTGAAGCACGTAAAGCCTGGGAGAGCAGATGCCTTTTCCTCGGGTTAAAACAAAGCCGCAAAATGGCGTCTGCTCTCATAGGCTACAGTATGTAGCACTTTAATTATTATTGAGAATTTTAAATGTTAAAAGATTGATGTAATAGTTTGATTGAAAAACCCAATTCCATTCTTCAAGAGGTCCAGTTGATCATCACACCCCTATGCCTAAACAAAGCTGACGTTCTTGCCTCTTTTGAAATTGTAATAACTGTTAAAACTGTTTTGTTCACAGGAATACAAAGCCAAACAGGAAAAAGTTCAGCTTGTAAGACAAGAGCTCAAGTCTCATTTAGAAAACCTACCAGACTTAACCAAACTTCCCGACCTAGGAGGAGGCTTGGCTCCTCTGCCATCTGCGGGAGACTTGTTTGCTTCTTCTTCTAGGTCATGACATTGGACAACTCCATTCAGGGGGGAGGGGGAGAGTTTGTCTGATATATATGTATTACAGACTATCCTCAGCTTGTGGTCGTTAGTCCTGGGGGAGGGGTGGGCTCCCATATAAATGTGACAGGGGTGCTTGTCACACCTTTTAGGGTTTAAATTTGTGCTTTGGTAGCACTTAGGTTCAATGGAGACGTAGTAGGTAGATTTTTGATCAGGAAATTGGAGGGTCAGCATTTTGAGGCTAGGTTCTCTGCATTAACACCTTGTTTCAGCCTGAGACAAGAAATCTTACTTTACATTCTTTCTCCATTCCCAGCTGTAAAAAGGCTGGCAGCAAAAAACTGGGGTTAACCCTGGAATAGACTAGCATCCCATCCAGGTGGAGTGGTAATACTCCTAATGATAGTTTCTTCATGCTACAGAAACTGGGTTTGGCTCCAGTTGTGTACACCAACTAGGGCCTACATGTATAAAGGGCAGTTTGAGCATTACCTCACTGCATGGGGGTAAAAATCTAGCACACTCACGGCTAGAATTATCTTTTTACCTTTCAGGTCTAATGGTGTAGGTTGAGGGAAAAAAATTACTGGAAACACAACTACTTGTCAGAATTGGTACCTCTTTTAATTGATTTTAAATTGAATTCAAACCATACCCTTTTATTATTTCTTTCAAAATTTCCTCTTGACGAGTACCCCCTTTTCGTGTTCATGGGCAGGGCTGTCATTAAGTTTTGACTCATCTGTTGCCTTGATCTTTACACTCGTAACAAACTTGTTGCTTGGTGAGTAAATTGCACCAACAAGAGGCAAGTTCACCCATAACACTAAGGTCCTATCAAGATACTCAGCCCTAACAGGTGTTATGGGTTACGGCCCTTAATGACAGCTGCCCTGCGTGGGGGTTCCCCCTGGGGTTTAGCTGGGATTCATTTTAGACTTCTAAAGCAGTTTTTAAATAGTATTTGTAGAACTAATGGAAAAGACATGCAGAACTCAAAGGCAAAAATCTTCAACTGGGGTAAAGCTTGGGATATCTTTTGGTTTTGTTCCTGAGTTGATATTAAAAAAAAGAACGTGATGTTAAGGGCACAAATTTTAAAGAAACATTTTCTAGTTGCAACCTGTTTCAATTTTTTCGAGGCAGTGTAAAAAATGTAGTCATCGAACATGCTATTTCAGTATGACTACAAATACTTGTATGAGGCGTTAGGACTAGATGGGATATGCTATTACAAGAGTGTTTAAAAATGTCCATTTAAGGGGCTGTATCACGGGGATTTTGCTCGCGTTTCGTCAAAACTTTTGCTAAATTATGATTAAATGCCTTCACTCACACACAAAATGCTCCTGGAACGCCAAGAGGAAGATTGCAAGTGAATTTTTTGCCAGGAGAGCAAACCATATGTTTTTCAATGGTTTTTGCAAGATACAAGCACAGAACTTGAAAACGTTCGCCGACCGTTTTCAAGTTGTAATCCATTTCGATCCTGGCCATCCGTGGCCAACGGCACTTATTAATAGTTTCACTGAATTAGTATGGTGCCTGACCATTATTTGTAGATTTTCGTTTCTGTTAATGTGACCATTGGCCTTTCAAAGTGTTACAAACACGAGCACAATCCCCGTGATACTGCCCCTCTAACTTCCAGACTTGACCCCCGCTCACGTAGCATAGGGCGGGCCAAGCAAAAAGTGCCCTTATTTACACATGACTTAATTCCAGGAAAAAACACAAGAAAGCAAATCTCACCAAGCTTTGCCGGGAAAATAGTTGGGGTCTGGCGGCTGATTTTACCACTTTTGGAGGGGAATTTTTATTTTAATGATGAAAATCAGTGCTCCAGCTCGATCCAGCTATTAAAAATGGTCCATAGCTTAACAATGGTGGACTAGAAAAGTCTCTTCTTCCTCTGGTGTTTTATACTATCGACTATTGATACGAGCATCGAGGCGCGAGTGGAGGGAAAGGGCAAGAGTTAATATTAAGGGATAAACAACAAGCAAGAGTTAACTGCGTAAAAGATATTTTTTTGAGGCAAGGGAAACACGCTAACACCATCATTTTCACAGACGAGAGAGAAAGTGATTTGATTTCTTTTATTTATGAGTACTGCTGTGAACGATTTTCAACAGGAATCTATTTTATATTGTACATACCGGTAGTAAGATAACTTTTTTTGTATATGATGTCTAAAAAAGGTGTGTCAACAGATGTCCACACGTGCGTTTCTCAAAAGTCCCGAAACTTTTCCGGTCGTTTTCGGGCACGATAATTGACACTGTATCTCGAAAACAAAGGCGTTTCTAAGCATGAAACTTTGCTATTAGGTAAGCATTTCTTATCTTAAACACAAGCTGAAATAGCATCTTTTTGGAATGAGTGGTTCATATTTTTATGAATGGCTTCCCGGGGCCGAAAACTCTTCGGGACTTTCGAGAAACGCTCCCCTGTTGAAAATAGGAATGAATTATTGTATTTGACCTCATGGAATTAACTTAAAAAAATCAAAGTGCATTAAAGTATTTTAAACTCTGAGCAAATGATCGTTTTTCCTTCACTTTGAGATCGTACTAGTAGTTTGTCCATAAGCCCAAAAATTTTCCAAACAAACGACCCAGAATTATGGCATACCCACAGCACGACGCACTGAACTGTTTGCCTTTAAAGGGCTCTGTCACGGGGATTCTCTTGTTTATTGGTGAAAAATGTACTTTAAGAAATCGATTGATTTTCTCAAACATGAAACATTTGGTATAGTAATTTTTTACGAAACCAAACCAGTATTTCTGGGTCTCTCCGGAATGCAACACGTATTATGGGCCGATCAATTCGAAACTTCAACATCCCCCCCCCCCGGGCATACCCCGGGCATTTGACTCTGTATCGCGTCCAGGGAGGGGGGAATTTGAACGTTGCATTGAAAGGGTGGGGAATTTGAACCGGATCTATCTCTTGTCTTGACGTAATACGCCCGCGAGTTTTTTCGGTCTTTACAGGGTTTGACGGATTCACAAGATAGAATTTCGCTTTGGTTAGTGAATAACTCTCAGTTTCAAATGCGTCTTTAAAAGAAGTTTGAAGGTATCATTACGGCATATCTCTCTCTGAAAAGCGTGTAAAGTGTTTGATTGAAGACGAAATTGGCTTGGTGGAGAGGTATTTCAGTACTAATT
>Ga0126336_10000189_pt1 | contig 19832 bp, 13 predicted proteins | sample SidCmetagenome_FD_92530 | JGI IMG/M metagenome (GOLD analysis project Ga0126336, IMG submission 92530) | Coral microbial communities from El Islote,Puerto Morelos, Mexico - Siderastrea C C metagenome | ecosystem: Host-associated > Invertebrates > Cnidaria > Coral | place: El Islote,Puerto... | reverse complement strand
TGCGTGAGAAAATTTGGACCATCGCTTCAATCTTTTAATTTTGCTGGCTGTTTCCTTTTTTCTCAGATCTTCGAATGTCTTCGCTTATCTTCTTTTGCACTCCTTTTGAACATTTGACCCCCAATTTATCCTTTTTTGGTAGTTTCGTTTGGGTTTTGTTCGATGACATTTAAATCTTGACTTTTCCCGTAGCTCTAACAATTTGTTTTCTAATGTTGCAACGATGATTTCTGAATCCTGCTTTGAAGGAGTTGCATTGATTGTAGGTGGGCTGTTTTTCAACAAATCTTGGAAACAACTGTTTTGGGTGGTCAGTGTTTCCGTTTTGCCATGAGCAAATGTCCTTTTACGAATGATTCGAGAGCATGAGAGCTGATTTTGTAGAAGTTCCCAAGCTGTTGCAGTTTGATGGAGGATGGATAAACGTTCACGTGAAAAAGCCGCATCTTGGTGGCCTGCCTTAAGAAGTCCAACTCTAGCAATTAATTCTAAGAATGGCTCTTAAATGTGCCACCGAAAGCTTCATCAGTCCTGTCGTACTACTTGGTATGTAAGAAATATTTCCATCATAGAGATCTTCAGAGAGCATGCTAACAAACTTTTCAGCCTCACCACTGCTTTCCACAATCTGCTGCACCAGTTCGTACTTCTTTAAGTTCGCGTTCAAACAGCCTCCTGCCTTGTCAATGAGAGTTGCCTTGTTTTCTTTGTAGACAGGATGCAACTTCCAAGCCACGCATTTGAAATCTTCTTCTTTTTGCTGTCTTAATTGTTTTTGCACATTGGCATAAAACTGTAATGCTTCATGGACAGTGATCCAAGCTAGATGGGCTATTGCCCTCAATTCTTTTTCCAGGGGAGAAGGTAAGACACGGAAAGCAGATTCCAGTATTTTTTCTGGAAGAAACAAGCCAGGACTTTTATCCCAAGGTCCCCTTGGAAAGTCACGTCTTGCCTCATAACCGAGCTAGTGGAGCTCCCCGCTCTCGTTTACTCTCTTGTAGGTGGGGAGGGGCTAACGATCAAATCTCTCCAAAGGTTTCGCTGATCTCCAATCCTCATTTTTTCGGAAAATGGATACACTGTACTTATCAATATACGCTGTTTTTGGCGATGTTAATGTGCGATAGTGCTCGCTGTAGCATCCTTAAAAGTTCTTCTCTACGTGCCAAACATTTTCCACATACTCTAACATATCATTTTTCACTGGCTCGTATGTAGTTACGTCCTCTTTTCTTCTCTCATTAGAAAGTAAACTAAACGCCTTTAAGCCTTGTGTTATGCCGTGTGTGTTGTTTTTATGTTAAAAAATTATACACTCCATGACCAGGGTATTGTGAAAACGGTATTTTCTTCGGTAAAACAACGTAAAAAAAATTGGCTATGTTATCTAATCCAAACCAAAACACTGTTTTCGGGAGTAATGCTTACAGTAGTAGTTATTGGACTTATTTGTTTTAATTAAAAATTTTTTTTCAATCTATAAAATATTTCTATAATTTTTGCGCTCGGCTTCTGCAGCTGGCATGAGAAAGATGCCTCGCATTTTATGCTTCTCCCATTTGTTGAGATACAAACTGAATCCTTGTCTACTCAGATAAGTAGTTTTACTGAACTATGAACAAATGCTGGTGACTTTGTTTTAAACGATCTTTGTGAGTTTAGCCTGTGTGCAGCGGACTTTTATTTTGCTCGCAGGCTAAAGTAACGGCCGACTTTTATTTTGCTTGCAGGCTAAAGTAGGTTAAGTCTGCAACGAATCAGACGAATGAATTAAGCGGTGTTTATATAATACCAAAAGGCATGCTAACAAGTTAGTGACGGCAACTGTAGAATCATTAAAAACAAATCGAACAAAGAAGTGAAAGTGTTCGTGCTCATCACTTGGTTGATTCTCAAACTACCTGAAATAAAAACAGCATCAGTTAAATTTGTAAATTTTGCAAAAGCGAAACATGACCCGGGCAAACCCCCAGGTAACCACTCCTGTCTGTTGTACTCTCTGGAGACTGGTAATGAGTAATGGTGGCTCCTTTCAAATTGTCTTTATTTCCCGGCTTTATTTGTTGCTAGTTTGCTTCCAAAGCACTATTAGGAAAAAGGAAAACCTTCTTTGGCAGCAGCACTGTTAGAAGTATCGTAATTTAACTACTTAAAACTTCAGAGCGTCCTGGTAAGTGGCATCTTCTAACGTATGAAGTGAGTCGATCGATTTCCTACCATCTAGACGTGAATTTCGACTCTAACCCCCTCCCCTCCAGAATTTCCTGGACCTTTGACCCCCCAACCCCCCTGGAATTTCCAATTCCCTCCGTGGTGGGGGTATGGATATTTTCTGGAACCGCACAATACATGTAGGCAAGAATCTCTTTCAAGCCGCTGTGAGGTGTAAAACCAGTAAAGCTTATTTTAAAGGTCTAATGAAATGAGAAAGGGTGGATGTTTTTTTTGTATTATCCCGTTTCGTTTCAGAGACAATCTAGTTTTTGCATAACACAAATAAGACAATTGACGACATCATTGACAATTCATTAACGTAAGTAGGCAAATCACAAAATTTGTGGAAAGAATGGGTTGACTTCCTTCAAACTTGGCACCAGAATTTTCGTTAAGAAAGACGAAGCGTGTCCCTGTCATGACATTCCCATGGCAACTCTCGGCTCCAGTCTCTCAGTTTTGAAGTAAATGTTTCCATTCATGACTTTATAATGAGAAAAAATTGCCCAGTTCAAAACAAAAACAATGACCATATCGTATTTATTTTCGCTATTAACCATTAGAGAGTGGATGTAGTCCAAAAAGGGAATGTCATTCCCACATGAAAGAGATCTGAACGAAAAACTGTTGCCATGGCAAGATTACAGCATACAATACTTTGTATCCTTTGTCAAAGTAAATTAATGGTGCCGAGTTTCAGGTACATTACCTCAAACTCACATGTCCTTGAAACAGGCATAATCTGAATAATTTAATTCCTGGAACTTTGTTTCAGCTATTAAAGGTGATTTTTGGTCACCTTTGTTTTTTATTAAATATTTTAAAAGGGAATGTTCTAACATTTATTTTAGACATCTGTGAGACCTTTGCTGTTCAGTAATGGAAATTATCCAATTTCTCAGGCCACTGCACTGATAAAGTTGTTGTTGTTGAATAGCCAAAAAAATTGGAGTTAAAAACACTACAGTTTTGTACATAGGAAAAATGCATATTAAGAAGCAGTCCAATGGTCCCTGGATCCCTAACTGTTCTAGCTATTGAACCCAAAATGACTGATCTGAACGTCATTTCTGTATTTGTTTAATTTATTCAGTATGGGGCCCTGAATCATATCAAATAATATTGCATTATATATCTTCTACCTCAATAGTAGTTTTTACAATTGGAGGGTTGGCAGCTTGAAAGGTGAGGTTTAGGAGTTCCTCACCACAACCTTCAGAGATTTCATTATAAATGTCTTTGTGATTATTGATGGTTTCGTTTAGTAATTCAATTGCCTTCTTTTCAATTCTCTTTTTAGTTTTCATTGAACCTTTTTCGTAATTTAGAGTGGGCCTCCCTTTCTTGTTTTTCACTTCATGCACAGTTTTTGCGTGTGCAGAATTAGTTGCAAATTCTGCAGTTGCTTTGTGGAGCTTGGTAAAACAAGACTTGCAGCACTGCTTTAATTCAGGTGCCTTTCCAAACTGCGTGGACATTCGTCACCTTACAGCTTCTGTTGCGTGCACCAACCCTTCTGGTATATTCTTCAGTTTCACGTTGGAAGCTGGCATTGTACACTTTGACAAAGTTTTTAAATTCTTGTTTCCAATGACACAAGGTGAGCATATTCCCATTCCAGCGATAGTCCTCAGCTCATTACCTTTAAGCCCACACATAAAACAACTTGTTGCTGACATTTTCCATAAAATATGCTTTGCACTTAAGAACGTATTCAAAGATTTGCACTTGTTTACGTTTTTCATTGTTAAGGGGCTCACAGTGTCGAGGATAACTGCATTTTCCCGCTATAGATAGTGAGTGGCATGACTGTGAGTGACCAACCAGATTTTCCTGCCTAACTAAGTATCAAGCAACGCACAGAAATAGGATTGAAATAAAGTTTCTTTACAGTTGTTTCTTTCACAATAAAGAGAAAAAATGTTCTGACAGCAGCCACAAAAACAGATTCTAACAAGTACAAGACAGTCGCAAATCAGACTTGCAGTGTGCGGATAAGACATGCCAAAACAAAGCAAAACAAAGTGAATTTGATTGTAAGGGAAGCCGGGGCAAGATTGCTTCACTTCACTAAGGTGAGTTTTTAGAAGCAGCTCCTTTTGCATCAGCACAGAATGATCCTCATTAACCGCAAGTAAGTCCGCCAGCCTTACACGGTTGACTGCCTTTGCTGCACACATTGCATTAATTAAATAAACTTCAACAGTTGGTGTTCTAATGCCAAGTTCACTCATGATTAGAATAATATCCATCCCCCCTGTAAAATGTGTCGACTGCCCAAAGTTTCTGGTTTGTAACTGAAATTTTGCCATACAGTTTCAGGAGGTTTTTCTGCAAGTGGAATTTTTAGATGAATTTCAGTACATGGAAATATTTGAAATGATTGCACAGCTCGAAAATCGAACACAAAGTGGCGAAATTCAGACTGGGATGAGATGATGTTTAAACAAAAACTCCACTCACGTTTAGGACTCCTCGCCTTTCCATTGGCTCCAATAGAGACTTAAAGCAGAAGACATCACGAGTTCTGTACGTCCTGGTTATGTGACAAACTGTGATGAAACTCGTGATAAAAGCAAGGCTATTCCAAAACTGAGAACGCTACAAGTGAGCTCACAAGGCATGATGGGATTTTTGTCCACTTTAAACCTACACGATTTAAGTGGTTTGCATCTTACGTGAATCATTTTAAGAAGCTGATAAGGTAGAAGGATCTCTCAACCTTAGTAACGAAAGTGGATCTGACTGTTTTCTCTGTAGATCATAGACATGGTATTTTAACAGAATATTACTAGCAATTTCAATAGAACATTATTAGAATATTATTATTAACAATTTTCTTACATCATTGTATTATTGGATACACACTTATGTTTTGTATTTAATTACTTTAGTTACTTTAATTACTTTAATTACTTTGTGTCGCCAATTAGCATGCATACTAAAGTTTCTTGACACATTCATAAAGTTATTATTATTATTATTATTATTGTTATTATTATTGAGTAATTAACTTAAATAGCTTTCTTGGATGAATGGTTTTCAAGTTTTAAGGACAACTCAACTACTAGAGATACCACAAGCAGCAGAAAAAATATGATAACCACGCTGACATTAGGTCATTTTTACTATCTGAAAATTTGTTTGACTTTGAATCTGACCACAAGGGGTATAACCCGCAATATCTGCTTAGTATTGTAACGCATCTCCTTAAAGGGTCATGGTCTTTCATTCCTAAGGATTATGATACCTTGTTTCGATGGAAGTGGCAAGGCTAATGAACTTCCCAGAGCCAGTAGCCTGGATGGATCCACAGGTAGTCTAGCTGGCGCAGCAGCATTCATTGTTGCCCGTAACAACTTTAGGACCACGTTCCATGAACTCACTGACATAGTAATTGCGCTGGAGCAATGAAGTCACGTAAAGGAAGCAGAGGGTTGGGTTGTTATATTCCTGGTCATTGTTGATGTCGGTGTGCTAGAAATCCCTGCCAAACTGGAGCTCATTTTGGTGGAAATCCCCATTGAATTAGGAGATGCAGAATAACTACTTGTGTCTGATGGACACTGACTGTCGTCTTTGTCATCTAGAAATTGCTTGATTATTGAAAGAAAACGGGAGGCAAAATTGAGAAATCGTTTCGTTTGAAGTATGATGTAATGTGTGTATAGCAGTATTAAGCTTTCGGCTAAATCTCCCAGAGGTAAACAACCGACCGTGATCTGTTAGGGTAAACTTGCCATGCTTATGACTTCCAATTGAACTAGAATGAGAGAAGGATGGTAAGATGCATACTATACAGTGGAATTGTATTGAAATTACCCTTGGTATTAATTGCTTCCATCTCCTTTTCTTTACTTGTTATAAGCAGAGACTTCATCTGACATGCTGCAGCACAAGTAGAAATTGGACCCAAGGATGTGATTATCCTCCTGCTGTTGAGGTCCTTTCAGTGTTTTCAACATGTAGAATTCAGTGTCAAAATGGATGGCATCATTCCTTGTTATACCCAAGATGGCCTGCAAAGAGGTGACTTTCAGGGTTGCTAGCATTTGTGGTTTCCCTTTGAGTGATACCTGAAAAAGATAAAGAAGAAGACATCAATGTCAGTGACACGTTCTGCAACGTCATTTGCAAGGAACAGCAATAACCCATTTAAACATGCAGCCCCTGAATAAGCACCACACATAGGAGCACGGCTTATGACGTGATCAAGGCCTTACCCCTCTATTACTTTAGTTGATTCCAATGGAAATAGCATTTCTAAAACTGATTGTTGCTGTCATCGTTTTTGTTATCCAGCATGCAGAATAAAAAAGCAGTTTTGTTTTCCAGAAAGAAAAACGTTGCTTTTTAGCATTTCAAAGGAGCACCACCCCTGCAAAAATGCAGCCCTTGAATGAATGCTGTAACAAAGAGTGCAATTATTTAATAAGCGCCAAGGCACCTTTTCCAGAAATAACTGTGGTACTCTAACAGGTAATGCACAGCTCCAGTATACACTGCTGCAAATGATGCAATCATTTCTTACGTACTTCTCTGAAACTTTGTGGTTGTACGGTACTAGTGCAAAGGGAACATTGAAACAAAACATTCCTTCGTCAGCCTGAAATTACCGTGTTGCACTTTGGAAATCAAAATCGTAGCCATTCAAGATCTATGAAGTGAGATTCCACCAGATTTTTAACTTATTTTAATTTGCAAGTGGACACATGACGATGAAGTTACTGATACAGTCAGTGACATGGGTGTGCAGTTTATCCAAGAGATACACAACTTAGGTACACAAAAGAGCTTGTGGCTATTAAAAACTTCAAAGTCCTTACTAATGAGCACCACCCCTACAAAAATGCAGCCCTTGAATAAATACCGTATCAAAGAGTGCAATTATATAACAAGCGCGAAGGCACCTTTTCCAGAAACTATTGTGATACGCTAACAGATAATGCACAGCTCCAGTATACACTGCTGCAAATGAGGCAATCATTTCTTACATACTTCTCTGAAACTTTGTAGTTATACAGTAGTAGTGCAGAGGGAACATTGAAAGAAAACATCCCTTCATCGGCCTGAAACTGCTGTGTTGCACTTTGGAAATCAAACCCTTAGCCATTCAAGATCAAGGAAGTGAGATTCCACCAGACTTTAACTTATTTCAATTTGTAAGTGGACCCATGACGTTGAAGTTATTGTTACCGTCAGTAACGTGGGTGTGCGGTTTATCCAAGAGATACGCAACTTAGGTATGCGAAAGAGCTTGTGGCTATAAAAAACTTGAAAGCTACTTACAAAAATGCGTTTTCCACAGGTGGAGTATGTCCCCAGCTCACAGTCTTTAATTTGTACGGGGCAAATCTGTACATCATGCATATGAACGCAAACTCTTAGACATTGATCAGAATGCACTAGGTCTTAAAGTCCTTCTTATTCAATGAAATAGAAGGGGAGTCTTCAGTCATAAAGAATACAAAAATTGTCGTCATATGGTGGGCAGTTTAGTTCTATTAGAAAAAGCTGCAGCAAACTAAATTTAGACTTCATCTAGCTATATTGGAGAACCATAGAGAACGCAGTTCACTTTCTCTGACAGTGTGAAATTCAATTTTTCAACACTGTAAATTAAAAAAAAAAGATGTTTTAGCACCAAAGTGCCAAAATAAGCCGTGCTACCATAGACGGTAATGGTTGAAAGTTGATGATAGTGCATGATAGTTCGTGCTTAAACGTACAGGGTAGTTGAAACTATTATCAACTATCATGACCATTTGATCGGGGCTTAAGGGTCAGTTTGCATATGTAATTGAAGGAACTGTAAAGTATAATTGGACAGAGAATCTCTAAATGGCTTCATTACTTCTCAAAACACTTGGAGGACTTTTGGGATGCACAAACACCTTTCGAACGTTCAGGAGGTCATATTTCAGTGCCAGAAAGTAATACAAAATTCACAGTGTAATCCTTGTACGTTCGATGCAGTGATGTAAACTAACTCAACTTTTCTTGTATGAGGACAAATTGACTCTCGTTCAAAGCAGATTGAACGTCATCCAGACATCTTCCTTTATCATGGTGTAAAGATCATGCTGTACACATTATGACACAAAGATTACAGTAGGATTCAAATAACGGCATAATGTTACAGTGGTTATGACGTAAAATTACAGTGATACAATATTTAACTTTTGCAGTGCAATCTTATTTATACAACATAATGCTGTATGGTACGTCCTAAAATTAAAGACGTAAGTTACAGCTACATCATATGTTTTCAAGTAAGGTAAGGCGTTATTTTAAGTTTGTCAAGTTGTCAATCAAATAAGGTTTTATGCATAAGAAGTACGACGTAAACCTAGTCAAAGTTGTCAATCAAGTAAGGGTTATGTCTTAATTTAAAAATTGCAATGTTTAATTAGTTGACGTCAAAGTCTTATTAGGTTAACAATCACAATGTTTAGTTAACGTTCCAAGTGTGAATAGATTAACATTTAGAATGTTTCGGATAAGAAAGTAGGTCTTGATAGATTGGCTTTTCATAGAATATATGGATTATCACTGATTAACAAGTTGATCTCTGTTTTTTGTGTGTGTGTGTTTAATGGACATTCTTTTTAAACTTTTACCCTTTGTGAGTTTTAAGTGGGTATGGTAATTATTTCCAGAATGTTAACTGGTCAGAGGAAATTCAAATTACCCACTCCTGCCACCAAGAAAAAGCTGGACACAATTGCTGGTTTACCATAAACTATTTATTCCATTAAGTTCCTAACGATGCTAACATAAACAAAGCAACAAATTTGCTAACTGTGAGCGACATGAAAAATAAAGATGCAGTGTTTTTATGTTTAGCCAATCGATGAAGATTGTTTCCTGGAAGACTCAGTGTTAGTTTAGGTATGTCAACCCGTTTTAACAACCGATTCTGGCATTCCACAAGAGCGTCAGAACAACTAAATGGCTCTCGACTATAACCTTGCAAACTATTCTATCCAACTCGAAAATCATTCACAAAAGTCCCTTCATTATAGTAAGTAGAAATTAAAAACACAAACGGTTTTTCCAAAATCTCACAAAGATTTGAACCATTAAAGAGCTACTATTTACATTACTCAAGTAGCTTAAGAGCTGGGTCAAGTGGGAAACCGGGAATAAATTGTTTATTTGCGAAATTATTGGCTTGAAGCAAGGAAATGAAACGAACTTTGGCCCACAGAAAGATCTCATCATAAACATTTTAAGAACAGTAGGTGTTCTCCTACGCCACATGACCTGTCACATGTCTGTCACAATTATTTGAGGAATTGCCATCGAATGTAAGAAATGACATAGAACAAAACTGCTTTTTGTGTGTAGTTTAACTATTACCAGCAGTTCACGTTTGGAACTTCGTCTATTGATAACTTTAGTAAAGTTATGAGGGAAAAGGTCAAGTTTTCCCCTAAAATTCCACTTTTGAGCGCTGATATATCTACTTTGAAACTCCCATGACATTCATACCAAACGCAGAAGGTTTGATATGTTAAATTTTTATCAATACAACTTAAATTCGCTGGCATTCGTGGTCATGTGATCAAAATTATACGTTAAGGCAAAAGTGAATGTAAATATTTGCATTCAAGGAAAGCTTCCTGCTTTTCCATGTGTTCTGGTAGAAAATATAGTCGATCAACTATTTTTTCTACCCAGAGTTTGAACCCAGGCCTTAAACTACTTGAGTATTTTCACTTAAAACGTGACAAAGTGACAAACAACTCAACTATAACCTTGCAAACTATTCTTAACTTCCCAAAAATTATTTACAGGGAGCCCCCTTGATTATACGTAGATATCAATGTATTTTAAAAATCTCACAAAGATTTCAACACTGCTGGTATAAAGAACTTGAAGCTGCGGCCTTGAATTAACCACAGTATTTGAACTACTTTCACTCTAAAGAAGTATTATAACCAAAAAACGGCTAAAGAACTTGAAGCTGAAGTTTTGAATCAACGAATGTCAGACAACTCGCCCCCCCCAGACAACTAGCCCCCGATCTTTAGACAATAAGCCCCCAGTCTTTGGATGATAAGCCCCCCATTATTAAAACACCTCTGTTACTTTAGAAAAATATATTTTTTACGCTCAGCTCTTACTGCTTTTGCTTTATATTCTCCTTGCTCATAATTATGAACTAAAGACTCAAAGAATAACCACCTTTTCCATTTGGCACTATGAGAGGTTTATTCAGTGAAATGACAAGAAAAGATTGAAAATAACAAACCACTCCACCGAAGAACCTCTTGACTGCCAAACTGCTAAACGGAAAAGGCCATTATTCCTATCCATCAAGAGCACTAATCATATGCCTAGTGACGTGCAGCTTGGCATCCGCAGAAAACTCGAGGTAACATTTGTAGGCATCGGATGCCGAATCACTGTAAACCTGAATAAGTTCACCTGGAATGCCCTTACGAAAGGCCCAGGTTGACTCCCCCTGCCGGAAGGAGTGTCCTCTAAACCTATAAGGGTCGGAAGCCCAAGGACGCTGAAGACGGATTCTAAAAACTGAAACAAACTTTGATTTAGTAATAACCACATATGATCCGGAGCGATGAGTCGTGAAAAAGGCAGGGGCCAATGCAGGTGCTGCCAAAAAGGAACACATCTGAAGGTAGGCTCGAACCGGGCACAAAAGAGGGTCAGAACTACTAAGTAAGGGAAGGGTGTACTGTGGCGCCGCTCTGATTAGAAGTACGACGCTGTGGTGCCGCTCTGATTTTGGACCATTTGAAAGAGACTAACAATTGGAAACTAGTAACTACGGTATCCCCCCTGCATAAGTGTTTGTTAGGATCAAAAGAATGGGTTGACGCCAGTACCAGATTTGAAATGCGCGCAAAAAAAAAAAGGCGAAAAGGAACGCACAGTCTAAAACAAAATCAAACGGCAAACCCTTGCACTGCACGAAAGCGTGGAGCATTAGGGGTGACCAGTGGGGCGTGCGATGGTAGATGCTTATTGATGTGTTCAAGACCACACAAAGTCAATTTGAGTTCTGGAGTCTCGTAGAAAGGAAAGTCGAACCCCGTGAAAACATGAAGCAGCTTGACACCGCTAAGATAATTTCGTACGGACGGAGGAGTCATGGAACGACTGAGAAATTGACTACAAATACACAGTGTCTAATGATGCAGGAAGGTGGGGCAGACAGAAATAAAAACAAATACAAACGGGCCTTCCACTGAGTCCCATGATTCTTGTGTGTGTGGTCCGCGTAAGCTGCCTGTCCTTTCTTCTTGAGATCTTTGTGCAACTGTGCAAACGAGGTATCTATGAAAGGGAACTGAAACTTGCCGCAAGCCAAGGGCGCCAAAACTTAAAGGGAACTCGTCCTAAAACGTGTGCGACAAATGCATCCGACTGAGTAAATCCGCACCATGATTATCAGAGCTAGTAAGATGACAAGTGCGAAGCTTGAACTCGTGTATTGTGGTGAGAAACCAAATTTCTCGCAGAGAAGAACCCAGCAACAGATCCTGCACGCGGCCCGAATTAAGAGAGCTGACTACAGAAAGATTATCACAGTAAATCACAATTCTAAGACCATGCCATTGACAACCCCATTGCCCAAGTTCTGCAATGATAGCCAAGGCCTTGAGCAAATGAATGGCCGGGAACTGTGTGCACCGCCGGAGGAAATTTGACATGAAAATATTCACTGGCTGACATTCTGCCGCAACCTGTTTAACACGCATCTGTGGAAAAAACACTATCAGGAGCGGACCATAACTGAGAAGGGATGAGCGAAACGCCATTGTATATGCCCAGAAAGTGAAGCCACCAGCGAATGTCTCTCCTAAACTCGGCTGATAACTTGATACGGTGATGGTTTCAACGTAAGTAATGCAATGTCTCTGAAATACGAGACAAAAACAAATGACCGGGACAAATGCACTTACAAACAAAGGCTAGTTTGCCAACCAGAGACTGTAATTCTGTCTTCGTGGCGGATTTCTTTGTAAGCCACCGAGGCAATGAGCCGGGGTGACGGACATAGTAATATTGATTGTATCGTAAAGGACTCCAAGACAGGTCACTTGAGTAGACGGCGAACAAGCTTTCTGTGGAGACTCCTGTAACCCTAAAGCGTGTAATAAGGAGCCACTGAGCACATAGTGCTGGTCTTCTGTGTCCGGAGCAGAAATACCCATAAAATCATCTAAAAAACTTAACATGAGACAACCAGCCTGTGAAAGGAGAAATTTCGTAACCCGCTGGCAAGCCATTGCGGCCGAGCGAAGACCCATAGGTAATCGAACATCAAAAAAGAACTGATCGTGCTACAAGAGCTAGAGTGTGGCGAAAACCTATTTCTAACTCCAACACGCAGTAAACTCTAAAGTCTTGGGGAAATTTATCCGACACTAAGTAAAGTCTAGAGTCTTGAGAAAATTTATTCACCCCCAATAAGGTTTGTCAAGAGTCTGGCAAATTAAGTCCAGAGTCTTGAGACAAATCACAGAGAGACGATGTAAATCTGTTAGAGAGTCAAACTGAACTGTCTGCGGAAGAAACTGCCTTCAGTTTGGTGCTATTGGAGGCCAAAGGGCACTCCATCAAGAACTCGGTGTGATGCACCGAGATTCAGGAACCCACTCAGCATCGGCACAAATTTGCTGCAACCATTTTTGCTCGCCATGCAAAGTGCCGTAGTGATCCTTTTGAAGTTTACACATGCCATGCTGATAATCTCTGCAGAAGAAAACACCTGAGGGACTACCTGAGCGGGTAGGTCCCGGGCGAGAAGACCACAACGGAGCTTGTAAAATTCCTGACTCCAAGTAACTGAAAGAATCACCCCCAACTTGTCCTGCCACATTTGATTTCATAAAGGACCGCAGTGTGTAAATCACGTACTGATGGCCAAGAGTACAGGGTGGCCAAATACATTAAAACAGACAAATGATCAATAGGTGTGTGAAGTTCTGAGGAAGAAAGGGTGTGGTGCTGTAAAATTGCGGCGTAGCCAGCTGGGAATTCAGCCAGGGATAAATCATCGTGTTTCTTGTCCTTAGAAACATACATTAAGCTAAGGTGGCTGTGAGGCCATAACTGAGGTGCAAGCACTTGGCTAGTTAATGTACCATCCTTGCCTGATTTTAAGGTGTGACACCTACCTCGAGAAGTACATGTGTTGTCTTTCTCATCACTGTCCTCATCAGTGGAACTGTCCTCAGGGGTGGCAAGAAACTTGTCAACCCGTTCAGTGAGAGACTTTTTGGACCTAAAGTCCTGAAGTGTGTGAAGAGGCTTTATTCGTTCCCTTTGACGGCTGGGAGTGGGGCACGTTTCTCTTCTAGTTCGGCATTGTGTGCACGAAGAGCCTCTAATTCCAGCCACATTGCTCTGACTGATGAGACTGTTCAAGAACCGCGTTTTGGTCTTTCGCTTGATCCAAAAACTCTTTCAACTCACTATACTGGCCCGACGCTGCTCCTAGAAGAGAATGGGCAGTCACCACTGCACTAGACAGCCTGTTCAAAGGCGAAAAGCCATACTCCGGGTACTGTAAGCTCTTGCCCTCATGTATTAGCGCTTAATCCAGCTGTTTACGTGGACGTAGATTGTACTTTGATTGAGCCATTTTACACTGATAAAACTAAAGAACTAAAGAACGAAATACTATGCTAACTGCAATCGTGATTGGCTAATCAAATGTTGAGTTCTATACTGGCAACACTATATGTATACATACATATATTAATGATAAACTGGAATAAGCAAAGCTCAAAATAGACCTATTATGAAGCATTCTGCTATAAAGGAAAGTCTAAAACAAACAAGCCGCGAAAGTGTACTCATCACCAGCTTGGTAATAGCACATGGTCAAGAATTCGCCTGATTACTAAGCATATTATGATCTAGAGAATTTTCTTTTTTACACCAGATTCGACTTTTCTGTGCAGAAGTATAGAGCTGTTGGTCATTGACTTTTGTAGCGTTGGTGGCTCCTAAAGGAGCCGTTGGTTTTATTTGTTGGTTAATCTTACAAAGGATTAACTAAATGAGAACAGGCCTCCAACAGCTGCTTGGTGTTCTTTTGGCCTTCTCCATACTGCTTCCGTAGGTCAAACAGGTTTCTCTACATTTTCTCATGAGATGTCCTTTGGTGTCTTTGCAGCCTTCTGTCTGACACTAGTCTTATTTGCAGTGACACCAACGACCCTTCTTTGTGTAGGAACTGTATCGGCACGTACAGGGGCAGCTGAGATCTTCCTTTTGCACATCTGTTCAGGTTGTTGTGCCGTCTCTCAAGGTCGTTGTTTTTCCTAACAGCTTTCATGAAAGCGCTCCAGATGGCTGGGGAGAAAGTACATACAGATGCATTAATTGATTCACTTTTATTTGAATACGGTAATTTCATAAGTTTACATAAGAAACGTCTTTATATGAAAGCCTATTGAAACAGAAGTGAATACTGTAACACTAAAAAGATGTACCGATAATAAAAACTAGTCAACAGTTTGCTTGCCTAGTAGCCAGTTGTCTTTTAAAAATAGCTTTAGATTCGGACGTTTTTTTGTCAGTTGGTATTGAATTCCACAGTATTCCTCCTCTACATGAGAAAGACCCTTTATAATATTGTTTTTGAAACACAGTCCATTAGAACATTATATTCCGTATTTCTTAGCTTAGACTTGTAAGGGTTGTTCTCACATGCATTCGAAAAAAGATCACTTAAGTAACTAGGTACATTTTGATTCACTGTATCTTACATTAATAGGCTTGAGTGCATTTGATGCCTTGAGGTGAGCTCTTGCCAGTTTAATTGTTTTTGTATTTGTGCTGAATGCACATCATAACCTTGGAAGGTTGTTATAAGTGCAGCACGATTTTGCAGTTTCTGGAGTTTAGTAGCAAGTCCCTGATCTAAATTGTCCTAAACAACGTCACAGTAGTCAAACACAGGCTGGATAAGAGATTTGTAAATTGTGTGTAGAACATATAATAGTACATAATCACGTGCCTGTTTAAGACCACTGACAGATCGATTTACTTTAGAGCAAAGTTTATCAACATGCTCGTTCCATTTAAGATTTTCATCTAAGTGAATTCCTACATACAGCCAGAAAGAGACAGACAGACATGCATACATATTGAAATTGTGGAACTGACCTTGTTGGGTACTTATTGTAAGTCCTTGCATGGCCTTACATACACTGGCTTGCTGTATTTAATTACTCTACTGATTACTGTGCCAGTCAAGGACTGGCCTGGGGCCAATGAAAGAAATCACACATGGAGTTTACCAAAACTGTATGACATCAACTTTCCATTTCTACTAACTTGAGTTACAGTGTTTCCATCTACCCTCCAGTGGATTGGTGAATGACAATCAACTTCCCTGAGATAACAGCAAAAAAAACTTCCTATAATCCAAGTCACAAAAACCAATTGGGTTAACCAATTGGGTTATTCCAGAAAAAAATCCACACTTGCCTGACGGATGGCAAGAGTTTTTACCCCCCCCCTCCTCCACCCAGATTTCCAAGGCCAGAGATCCCCCTCCCACCCAAATTTCGCTGATTTTATGGGCCCTAAATTTAATACTCAGTCCGTCACAAATATGTAGAATCGCATTCACAAGATAATGACTGGAGTTCAATTTGAAATTGAATTGTTAATGTGATATGGACGGAAATTATGAACGGTTTTGTACTGGTAACAACATGATTAAAAGTTATTTTTCTCCCTTTTAGCACTGAAGTACAACTGTAGCCCATTCTTGTAAAATTGGTCATTGAAGCTGATAGCAATAGATAGTCGAATGTTTAGTGGCGAATAAAATAAGTAAATAACATTCTATAAATCGTCAACGTAAAACCTTGAAAATGGATTATTGAATTACATGTACCTGAGGTCAAAACAACTTTTTGAATTGAAACTTTTCCCAGGAGAATGACTAGTTTAGCCTGTTGAAATTTATTTCCTGCTTCTGCCATGGACGCAATATGCATACAGTGTACAGCAAAAGCAATTTGAAACCTAAGCGTAACACAACCATTTCATAGAACATCCTGCCATCAGTGATGTGAAAAGTATCTGATTTATATTCCTGTATACCTGGAACACACAGAAGATACTCAATGACAGTCTGAGATTTAAGGTCATTTTCGGCCAAAACCCATTCATTAGCGGAAGCAAAAGAAACATGTCACAAAAAAGACGTGTCAGAAGACACGCATTCCAATACAGTGTACAAGTTTATTGTTTTACATTTACTTCATTGGTTTTTGTGTTCCTTGAGATTGGTAAGATAAAAATTTATGACAGACAAACAACTATAGGAAGTGAAATTTATTTTGCAAGGTATTTGTAACTTGAGTTTTTGTTGCAAATGCGAGAGTGAGAAAAACGATAGCTTACAAAGTTCTCAACACTCAAACGCAGTCTGTTCGTCCAATTTATTTCTTGAGGGATAGCTCAAGTGACTACGTTTTAGCTCATTTGTTTTTCATTTCCAAACAGTCAACTTACATTTGGCCAGTAATGTACTACAGTACAAAGTTGCAAGCTTTACACTTGGCTTGCTGAGCATGCTTCAAAGCTATCATGTCAACTGTGCACTTTGTTCGTGTTTTCTGCTTTTATCACTTTTATAATATTCTTCGCAGAATCTTTGTAGCTGAACTTAAAAACATTTACAGTAAGAAATTGGTACTTTGAGAGACTGCTACTTTCTTCGGAGTAAGTTTCTTCCATAGAGTCAAAGATTTAAAAAACTGAGGTTACATTTTAAGTGATCCCGAAGAAGAGTTTTTGAGTCCAGACCCCCTCCCACCTGGATTCCAGAGCCCCTGACCTTGCCCTCCTGCAAGAATGTCCAGCATGCCATCTGACAGGTTCCTTAGTTGAATCACTCAAATGCAAATAACAACTTAATTCTTCGTACCTGATCTTAGACATGGTCCCTTTAAAACCTTGGTTACCAAAAAATCACCTGTGGACTAAAATAGAGCATAATTTGGGAGCGGCATTATCCCCATAATTGTATTTGTTCCTGTAAAGGCCTGCAAGTCATCACCAATAAAATTTGAAAAGATATTCATTAGGATGATTTAAGTCTAAATTAAGACCACTTGCTGCTAGGAACTCAGCTGCTCGGATGTCAGTCAGGTGGGAGAGTCCATCGAGCTTCTTCTTCATTGTCCGTGTTGTTGCCAGGCTGTGGTACTTCTGGAACTTGAAGGCCAGTATCGTCTCCTTCCGCCAGCCATATCAATCAATATCAGAATTACTATAATCATTTTAACTACCCTCTCCGAACCCATCAAAGCTTTCTTCATCCCCCGAGCCCCCCCCAAATTATGCAACTTCTGGATCAATATCATCAGAAGCAGCCATTGTTCAGTGATAATTGACTGCCACGTGCCTCTTTTGGAAGTCCTGACATTGTGTTGCTCCTCATCAGCAGTCAAAAAATGCAAAAAAGGGACGGCGAATGATTGGTTTATGACCCATCTGTGTCCCCATGACAACAAAATACAAAAACACTAGGGGCGAATGGGGAAAGGAGTGAACCCAGCTGCCATTTCTTCAGTTCAGTTTTGGGCAGCGCAGGGAATTCCAGGGTTGTCACACACTCGCAGTTAGGGGATTTAAGGTGTCAATGGGAGCAAGGGAGACTTTTGCCTGATTGATTAATCATTTTCCTAGTACCCAGATTCCTGAAACGTGCGTGCCAGTGAAATAAACAAGGATGGCGGTCTGCGGATAAGATGTAGGTTTCATCGCTTGATCACTCATTCTTACCTTTTTTTGCACATATAACAAATCCAGGCGTTTTCCTAACTCCTCAGCAGCGGAAAGAAATTTGAAAAAGCTATTTTAATGCAGAAAAACGAGTGTTTTGCTCGGGCTTTTGCATTTGTGGGCGGGAGATTTTTTCTTCGCACTGCAAGAAAATATGTTCTATATAGTGAGCAGAGTGAGGAAATTAGGAGAGATTCAAAGTTTGGAGGACAGTAGGCATTTAGCCTGTGGCCATTTTCACCGAAGCAGGTAAGGGCTAAATTTCAGAATACCCGGCCACTAATTTCCATCTCACTGAATAACAATAGTGCCTATTGTGTTCTGCCTCATTCTTTAAAGCATTCCGACAAATGTAAATGAAGTGGCCGGGTATTCTGAAATTGCTCCCAGGTAAGCTATCCTACTCACAATTTCAAAAAAAGTCTGCTTGCAACTTTTTGTTAGCTTTTGCTACATAACAATCGATCAGTGAACTTCCCTTGCACATTTGAAAGGCCAGTGGTGGTCACTCAGTGGTCAAAGAATCTCTGAGTGAAAGAGGTGTAAAAACCATAAAACACTTTAGAAGACCTACCATTAATCACTGGTTGGTTAAACATGCAGGCAAACGGGAATTATCTCGGCTAAAATAACTTAAAGTACAACTTAAAGTCATTTGTTTCAACTCGCTCAGTTTTCCTTTTGATCTTAGTTTTGTTGTTTTGCTAATCTGTAGTCATCCGATGGACTGTTAAAATTTTTGTTAAGACCCAAATGGCGAGGAGGTGTGAGGATGGAGATGCAAAAACGTCTTGCTTAGAGAGTTTTAAGGACACGAGGTCAATGTTAACTGTTTTCAAACATTGACTTTTTGGTTATTCGAATTTGTAAAGCAAGTCTTGTCTCATTATCCAGTGGCCCTCTTGTTGCCATATTTACACCAAAGTTTTGTATGATTTTATTTGTGTTTGTGACGAGTAAAGTGTGCTTCCCATCACTTTTTGCCTTTTTTTAAATATCTACATCTATAAAACTATCTTAGTTTTGTGACAGAAGGGCGGTTATGTTGTATAATTTAAGTCGGCTCCCATTGATAGCAGTTGCTTTGACTTCTGAAAGGGCTGCTCTTTTGAATTTTAAGTAGAGGAGTCTAATCTTAATGGCAACAGAAAGCCTTAGGATATGTATGGTGGCCCATTGTTATCATAGGAAAACCAACTAGAGATGCTTGTTTAATTAAAAAAAAACATACAGGTGTGGTAAAAAGAGGAGAAAAAATAGAACTAAAATTAAAATGTAAAATGAAAATTAAACAAAAAATTAACAAACAAGTATAAAAATAAGAATAAAGTAAAAAATAAAATAATTAAAATAAACAAACATTTAAAAAAACTTTTTTCTCTGGTGTGAAGACTGCCCGACTGAGTTCTACTAGATGACTCAATAAAATTTGCAAATAATACTTGTTTACTCAAATGTCACCTAACTGATGGATACACGATAACGAAACATTTTCTTAAACCCTCGCGCTAACACCCGGATGTGGTCAAAACACAGAGCAGGACCTGCACTTCCTTTTTAAAAATGCATTGTAAGAATCTTATGTTTGGAATATCGGCAATGACATTATAATCTTTGCATTGTGGATAACTGAAACATGTTAAACTATGAAACCGTACAGTGTACGCATAGTGTGTACACTGGGAGTTTGGCATTGATAAACATCGCTTCGTTGGCGGGAATCAGCAGAGGCGCGAAGCGGGCACGAAGTGTGCAAACATTTGTGCAAACTGAGCTTGCAGCAAAAGTGGTCAAATTTCTTGGTCTATTCAAAGGTTTATTTTGGC
>Ga0126336_10000188_pt1 | contig 19863 bp, 18 predicted proteins | sample SidCmetagenome_FD_92530 | JGI IMG/M metagenome (GOLD analysis project Ga0126336, IMG submission 92530) | Coral microbial communities from El Islote,Puerto Morelos, Mexico - Siderastrea C C metagenome | ecosystem: Host-associated > Invertebrates > Cnidaria > Coral | place: El Islote,Puerto... | reverse complement strand
CTACGACCGTGCACAATCTTTTGTTTTACGTTCGCACACTATAGCTGAATAACTTAGCTGTGACATTTTTATTGGTTAGCTGCTCATGTAAAATTCAAAACCTATTGTTGTTTGTGCACGGTCCAGGCTAAAAACGATAACAAAAACATGAAACAAAGGACTTTGCTGAGCTTCATAACCAGATTCTTTTATTAACTATGTTCGGACGAAGATGACTGAGCTTGAAGTGCGTTTGGATTGTTAACAAGTTGCTTTTTAATTTTGTTTGACTTGACTTTCGAGTTCTGTTTGTTCTGTCGAGTTCTTTCTTTTCGTAGTTTTACTCGGTGACCAAGAACATTGTTGTTAATCTAATTGCTAACCCGAAAATAATTCAGTTTTGCTTCATTCCATCTTTGTTTTCCTTGCAAGTTTTTTTTTTTAGTTTGAAATAAATCACGACGCTTTGCTCGATTGACAGGTTTGACAAGTTTTCTTTTCTGACCAATCAACAACAACTACACATCACGCGCGCGAAACCTGGCCCCGCTGGCCCGCTCACTCGCTGCTCAGAAGTCACCTTAGTTTGTCACGCAACTCAGACAGTTTGTAACCGGACCACTTTTCCATTTTGCAGCTAAGTGGAATAATAAATCCCTTATTAGACGGTTTAGTGTGTAGTATCGTGGGATATTTTTACTGATCTCTTGTATTTTGACTCGCCCTACGGGCTCGCCAAAATACGGCGTGACTCGTAAAAATATCCCACGATACTACACACTACAGGTTTACTATCCTAGAACAAACACCACTGAACCGCTGCCAACAACTACCTGCTCCTTACAAACGACTTATTGACGACAAAAACAATACATCAAACAACAGACAACCCGACTAATTTTATTAACAATGGACCAACAAACATTTGACTAACAAAAGAGGGATCGAAACGCACCAGTCACGTTTTATAGTCTTCACAGCCAATAACGTCACGGCTTAACTGACAGACGAACAATAACATCACGAGTTCGTCGGCCAATCAGAACAACAACCAGAGAATTACAACATCTCCTGACGATTCACAATTCACTTGATTCTGATGATGACCCGCTCATCAGGTTGTCGAAAAGTCAGTCAATGTCATCACAAACAGTCTTTCTGCCATTGAAAAAATTGAAGTTTCTTCTTTTTTTTTTCAGTAAATATCCGAGTGATTCCCCTTGAGTTTGACATGAAGCCCTCGCGAATAAAGGTGAAATCATTAATTGATTTGTTAGGTGTTAAGTAACATGTGTGAAGTTCCAGTTCGTATTCGATGGTTTGAGTGCAAATACGTGACCACTGATTACGTACCGATCAACAAAACGATTTTAAATAAATGCAAGGTTTATTAAAGTAACAGCGAGAGTCGTTTTTAGGAATCGTCATTTGTCATTTATTTTTCCACACTACCTTTCCTGCTTTGTTGTTATCGTTATTGTTTTTACATATCTTCTCTTGCATCGTTTATAAGTCGTCTCCTTCTTTTTCCTTTTTGTTTTCACTAGATAACTATTATGGTTCAGGTAAGTGCGCTTTCTTGTCTCTTCTTTATCACACTCTCAAAAAGGCTTAATCGTCATTGGAAGACGCATGGTCCTTAGTTATTTATTTTTTAATTTAATTTTTTGTGTGTGTACCTTGAAAGTTTCACTGTTAAGCTAGGAAAAGAAAGGATAAGTCGGACAGGGCAAGCTGCGCACACGGCTTTCGCTCAACTCCAGTTACTGTGCCATGAATTTCTATATGGGATGGCAATCTTTCGTCGATGGACATTACACCCAAAGTAAGAAAACCGTGAACACTGAAAATATTTCTGGAATGTTCATTGTGTTTTGACCAATCACGTGCGAGACCTTGCAACCGCAGAAAACGAACGGGTTTCTTAGTCACGGAACAGATTTGGTTCTCAATTTGTTTCGAATTGTTACTTCTTTCGATCTGAGAGCCACATGCACCATGAGAGCCAAAAATGTGCGAGTGGTCTTTGGCTTGTTGTGGCTGCATTGTAGCAAACGGCCATGGATCGTCGAAACCGGCGTTCGTTATTTTTAACAGCTTGGTGTACTGTTGCTCAATTTGAAAATGTGTCATTTTCAAAATTTGCAACTAGATGTTATATGATGCAAGCCCGGCTCGAAGGCATGGATGATTCGGTCTAAATAAATCGAGTCAGCCGTGCTACATGTATCAATGGGTGAACTTGGAGGGTGAACATTATTGCAGTTTTTACATCAAGGTGAAATAACTGCCACTTGAGTTGCTTTTATTTGAAATGTCAGAAACGCTAATCGTTGCGTCGGCTTGTCAAAAGAAATTTATTCTCCACGAAAAGCGCTCAAACCTATTTTCGCTTGCGTAGTGCGTGTGGCTCTCAGATAGAAAGGAATAGTATTTTCAATTTCTGTAAGACAAAGATGAAGATTAAACCTTGACGTTTTTCGAAACGACTCGAGAACCAACTCGATTCCTTACTTAGAATCCATTCGTTTTCTGCGGTTACAAGGTCTCGCGAGTGATTCGTCAAAACACACATTTCAGGAGTATTTTCAGTGTTCATGGTTTCCTTAGCTTGAGTGCAACATTTACCTTGGAAGACACAATAATTGGGATTAAAGTTAATTGTCCGAGAAGACAACACAACATGACGCAGAAACCAGTCTCGACTGTGCCTTCATGCCGTTAGACTTGAAATCTACATATTAGTTACCAGTCCACTTAACTTCCTTCACATAGTACCCGAACCAAACCATACTTAGCTGCGGGACTGTTTATCAAGCACCACAACCGAAAACAATCTTTTGTTTTGCTTTTACGCTAGTATGTTTGACTAGCTTGGCAGACGTTTTCTGTTGGTCCATTACTACAACATCGGACAGATCAAAACCTCTACACACTTATGTCCAAAATCGCTAACAAATAAGCAACAGAAAAGTTTGTCAGGATTTTCAACCATTGCCTTTTACTGACTATACTTATTTTCAAATTTGTGTGTAATTGTTTCCAGAATCCGCAGGGGGTCAAAGTAGTACAGTGGAAAGACCAGGATACTAGCACAGGTGTGATTGAATTTGCCTTAAAAAACGTTTGGTATTTGAAACAATAATAGAAATATATTGGGGGAAAAAGTTTTTATATGTTAAGATAAAAAAAAATTTAAACCCGGATGAATTTGAAGAGAAGGCCGAACCGAAATGGGTCCCACCCCATCTCTCATTGCCAGAGTGGTAAATTTCAAACCCCGACCTATTAAAATGTTTCGTTCTGAAACAAAAGTTTAACGTAACATGTGACGTAACTGTATGATGCAATAAAAACAATAATAATAGTAACTGTAATTAATTTCAATTAACTCGGACGATATCAACTAATCTGGAAAAAGGTATATGAAGGTCATCGGATTCGAACACGTATCCTAACCACAGAATGCAAGCAATGGAAAAACTAATAAGTTCAAACCATGGTCTGTAATCTTATTGGTATAAGTACCAATACATAAATAACCCTTTGAGAGTGACAAGAAATTAGGAATAAGGGATAATTTATTTAACGGCGAAAACATAGCGAGTAGTTGCCCAGTCTTGCTCGGGAGACTGGGCGACCACTTCCTACATTTTTGACCAAGTAGTAATCAAAGATTAGGAGGGCGCATTCGACTAGTTTCATTCTGTCAGAAAGCCAACGCTTCCGGTTCCCAAGTTGTCATCCAGGGGACGACACCCTTTGAGTCCTTTGCTTTCTCCTAAATGAAAACATGGTCTTTGGCAGGGAATCTTTGGAAAACGAGCTCGGATATACATATTGGTTTGACTGAGAATTGCAGTGAAATGAATTGAATATGGTAAACAAATTTTCTGCTGACGACAAATATCCTTGAATATGTGTTGACAATGTATTTCAGTAAGTGGGACAGCGAGTGCCTTTCCCAGCTAAATCACTTTGTTAGGCAGCACAAAAGCTAAAAAACATGTACTTACAAAGGGCCTGAAACTAAATTTCCAGAAATCTTTGATGACCTATTTACAAGGGCAAATTCACATGACAAATTTATTTCTATGACAAATGAAACTGGCATGCCACATTAATTACCAAAGACATTTGCAACAAAAAGTTTGACAAAATTTTCTGATCTACACGAGCAAAAAAGGCTTGCCATAGAAATTCGGCTGGTGTGCATGGGGCTTTGGGCTCTATAACGTCACAGGCAGGCATCTCAATATACAAAATAACTGGAATTTATTCCCACGTGCCTGAAGGCGCAGTAAGGTTGTTGCCTGCCTCGACAAATGTTTTAACAGAATTGCCCACTTTCATCCTGCATTTGAAGCAATATTTGCCTTTCCTATAAGTCTTTATCGTCATGACGTACAGCAACGTGATCAGGTTCTGGTTCTGAAAGTCAGCAGAAATCACTCTTAAAATTCTTTAAATTCGGCAAAAAGAAATAGCAAAATCTCCGTACGAATAATCGATGTTTTCTCGAGCGCTGTACATCCTTCCTCCGTCGTTTTGTAAGTGTAAGTGGGCTTCAAACTGTGTCTTGTTGACAAACTTGAAAATCTCCCCGGACAAGTCCTGAGAAAAGTTTTGTGGAAGCCTTTATGGTCCTCGGCAGAAGTCACTCTGAGAATTGCTCAAGAGTCCGTACGAATAATCGATGTTATCTCGACCGCTTTGCCTCCTAGGTGCGCCGCTTGTGTTTATAAGCCTGTGCCAGAAACCTGTGGCAAACCAAAAAGGGGTATGGAAGGATTGACAGGCTAACCACTACACCGCGCCTGACCATCTCACCTCTTGGTACTATCAATTTGGTGTAGTGTGCCACGGTCAATATTGAATATAGCTAGTTTTAGGTAGTTTAAGACAACAACTCAGTCTGGTTACCAAGAATGGTCTCTGAGTGATTAAAAAATAAAACCAAAAACAAAACAACAATTGGGAAAAAGAGGAAGAAGAAGAAAACCACCCACTACAGGTCACTGAGCTGTGGCTGTTTAATTATAGTCAATAGAGCGCTACTCCAATTTCCAATCTATTTCAACACTGCTTAGGCTGGATGAACTTATTACAGTTGAACCACTTGCCCATTTTCTGTGGGTGCTTCAGGTTTCTCTGTATTCAAAACATTTTTTTGTTATAGTGCAATGCGATAATAAATAATAAATAATAAGTAATAAATAAATTATTGCATTTAAAAAATATGGTAAAGCATGGCCATCAGTGAGTGGAGCTTAGACTTAATTTGGGGTCTACTTTGACACCACGCATTCTTCAGTGATGAAAGGATTATATTTTATGTTTCTCAATTTTTTCCTCTGTACTTTAACAACTCTCTGCTTAACCTTCAACATGTAAAGTACAATACAGTCACTGATTTTCTTTCAAAAAGACTATTAATATATTTAATATATTAATGTATTCATTCATTTATTGTGGAAGAAAGGAATACCAAATTGTCAAATGCGGGGTGTCAAATGTGTAACGGTAGCTTAACAGCCATGAATGCATAAACAGATGATAGATCTCCTTAAAAGCATCGGATCCTGAATTAAGACAACTTACTCCTGTTCGTGATCTGGAAATAGGGCTGGTAACGTCTGCCTGCTCGTCGTTGAAAGATTAACTTCCATCTCCCGAAATGAGGAATCTAAGTTTCTTCAGAGTCTTTTCTTCCAGGGCGAAATAACTTTCTAATATGTACAAGTAGTCACTTCAATGTGACGTACATAAACAAAAACGGAAGTCCTAGATTTTAGGACATCCGGAACCCTGTGTCACCAGAGCCAACTAGTCTTCGTGCCCAGGCGCCGGCGGCTAAGAGGACCATGCGGCTCTGGTCACGAGAATCGTTTTGCTTACACTCTAAATTGATCGTTTGGGGAATGTGCGTCATGAAAGCTTGGCCAGAGTCCATACCAGTTGCCGGCCGAGTGTAGACCCCCTGCAAAAACCTTCCGGGGGAGGGAGGGCTAATTTGGCGTCCACCCCTCGAATTTTTCTGACTGCATGACACAGGTCACGCAATACACAATTAGGAATGCGTTCTCTTTCGTCGAACGCAATTATTCCTTGTTCCTTATTCCTAATTTTTTGGCACACTCAAAGGGTTACAAACACCTTTATTAAATAGTCCATGGACAAAATTAATAAAAAAAATATTCATTGCATAGTGTTCTAAAGGTTGAAAAACACTTGGTCATTAGAATTGTTTTGTTTTTTTTATTTTACTGCATGCAAATTATTTTTTGTTAAGTCGTTTGCGCATAAATTTTCTAAATGTGCAAAGGAATATATAACGTATTTTCGATTTCCTGGACACCGTTTATTTCAGAGCAAAAGAACGTGCGTTTCAAATTGGACACGTTTTGCTAATCGATTTCTGTGAAAAAGTCAGTCAGTGAAGACTAAAATACAGGGAAGAGTTTATAGTCCCGTATTCATATAAATTTTTAATAGCAAAGTGACGTTCTCAACAACGTGGGTTCAAGTTGTCATGTCAGCGAACGGTGATCCGGCAGAGAATCCCATTAGCGAGGGCGAGGAGCGAATCGAGGACCTCAAAGAAGAAAAATCAAGAGAAAAATCGTCCTTACGAGAGTAAAAATCAAATTACTCCGCCTAGTCGACGAAGAAGACAATCCGCGCCGGCGACGAGTAAGAGATCTGTGTAAATAGCTTAGTGTAGTTCAAGAGCTTGCGATGGAAACAATGCCCAAGCTTTCGGAATAATACTCTCGTCAAAACGTCGGCAAGACAATGGAGAAGTTAGATGAAGAATTTTCGGATGCTAACAAGAAGGCACAAGAATATTTAAACCCAGCCGAAAAGACAATTGAAATTATCGAATTTAACGACTGAGGCGTCGGAAACACTCGCCAGCGCCGAATTGAAGAATCCATTGCGCGGAAAAGTGTTGAAATATTCCGACAACAAGAAACCAGACGCTGACAAAAACTAATTGGACAGAAAGATGAATTAAAGCAAATGCCCACCAGTTTCAAGAAAGACTACCCGAAGAAGAGCAACGGTTGCTTCATGAAGAAGAAAATTGGAATATCGGCGAAATAAAAACCGGCGGGAAAAAATCTTCACCACCGTTCGGTCGAGATGTGTAGAGTGAGTTAAAACGCGTTTCATTCCGGTGTTCAGTGGCAAAAAAAAAGTAAATAATAGTAATAATAATAATAATAAAAGAAAAACGTATGAAGGATGGAAACAGCTTTCACGGCGTGTATTTACAAAGCACCGGTGCCACCAGAATACAAATTGCTGTAACTTCGACAATATTTACCTGATGATGCTCTAAATGCTGAGGAAACGCTAGGACATTCGGCGACGGCTTACGAAGCAGCAAAAGAGAGGCTTAAGAGGAAGCTGGGCAGTCAGAGAAGAAAAATAGCGCTTCATTAGAAGAGTTGGAGTCCGTCAAGTCCGTTCGTCCTGGTAACGGAAAAGACATGGAGGACTTGCTGGACGTCTTTGTGGTGAATCTCAAAGACGCGGACCGCTATGAAGAACTGGGAAAGGGAACATTGTACGTTTCTGTTTGAAGAAAGTTGAACGAGTCAACGCTGGCGCGACATCAGAGGCAGGTCTTTGAAAATGGTCCCTTAGAATCGGTGGAAACTTTAAAGGAGTTTGTCGATCAAGAAGCGGAATTTCAAGCGGTGGCTTTGGAAACAATTTGAGGGATAAACACTGCAAACAAGCTCATTGAGCAAAAGCGGAACCGGAAAGACAATGAAAGATCCTTCTTCGGGGGTGCGTAGAAAAACTGAAGCACCAAAGAACAGTATTTTTCGCCCGTGTAAAGTCTGCAGTGGACATCATGTAGTTTGGCGTTGTGAGAAATTTAAAACTATGGGATTTCAAGAGAGATGGGATACCGCCAAACGTACTCACTTGCGTTTTCGTTGCCTAGGTGGAGACCATCGCGGACAAACGTGCATCAGATCCAGAACATGTATTATTATTTATTACTATTATAAAAAATTCAGCAAGAACCGTTTTTTTGATAAAATTAAGTTAGAAATTTTGAAGCGTGCTTTTTTTTTATAAAGGTGCAGTTATTTTTAGCATTTTTAGCCTTTTTTAACTTCCTACGGTTTTAAAATGTACTTCATCTACGTCAATGTTCTATTTTTATATCTTACATATTTTTTTTGAATTCATTTGTTATTTTACAGGGCCCACATTGATAGCAGTTGCATAACTGAAGTGGTTACCCTGTATAAATATTTTTAATTATTATTATTATTATTAACATGCGGAATAAGCAATTGTAAGGACACTCACGACACATTGTTGCGCGCCCACAGGGATCAAGCACAAGTACATCGAAGTGAGCAGGCCGAACAAAATGGAACACCTCGTAGCATAGCTGGACCAAGCAGCGAACTAAAAGCTGATTCTGAGAAAAGTCCATTGGTCCTGCTACCCCCTGAGGAGTCTGTTGATCAACTAACGGAGAGATCGCAACTTTATTACCGGCTTGCTATCCTGGTTTATAAGTGCATGGCAGAATGCACACAAACAGGCGTACTAGCTATGCGAACAATTCCTTTGATCCTGAAGAATGGTGACCAAAAAATCAAAGTGAATGCCTTACTGGACCAAGCTTTCACAAAAACGTACATTTAACACTGACGTAGCAGCTGAACTTGGATTGTAAGGAAAGCCACAGACAGTCACCGTTAACGTTCTAAACGGGCAGACCGAGACCTTTGAGGCTATGCCAGTTGCAGTTGAGCTCGAGAGTATGAACGCCAGCGTGAAGATCACTGTCAGTCCTCCACAGCCGAGAAGGTCACACGAAACATGAAGGCAATCAACTGGGGAAATTATGCTGTGAAGTGGACTCATTAGAAGGATGTACAGTTTCTGGATCCTGGACCTAACCCTATTGTGGACATGCCAGTAGGTGTTGATCACGCCGATCAAGGGCATTCGAGGCATACCAGGCGATCCAGTTGCCAGACTCACCTCCTTGGAATGGACGTGTGTTGGACCCCCTAACAGCATGAAAGAATGGCATTTACAGACGAGTTTTGCGCATACTTACTTCATTCGAGAACATCGAGAAGACTCAGATAAGATAAATGCTCTGTTTCGGAGATTCTAGGAGATTGAAAATTCTTGGATGTTGAAAGATGCACAGGACCTCAATTCGGACGACAAGTTGGCCTTACAGAAAGTTGAAAATGCCATCAAGTAGGTGAATGGGAGATCATGTGGCAATGCCTTGGAAGATGGACGAGCCTGAACGGACAAAACAACTATGACATGGCACTGTGGATATTGCTCAACACAGAAAAATGGCTGCTGAAGAATCCAGAGATTGGAGAGGCTTATTCAAACATCATCAGCCAGTATCTCGAGAAAGGATACATTCGAAGGAGAGGAGAGGTCATCAAGAAATTGGTATCTGCCCCGTTTTCCGGTGATAAGGCGAGACAGGCCAATTGTATTTGACCCGTCTGCAAAATGCGAATAACTCTCCTTAATTGACGTCATTCCTCAAGGACCAAAGTTGCAGAAGGATCTGACCGATGTGTTACATCGTTTCCGAAACTTCCTGTGGCATTAATTTGTGATATTGCTGAGATGTATTTCAGGATCGAAGTGGCCTCAGAAGGCCAAAACATATCAGCGTTTCCTGCGGTGATTTTTGGATCAAGGAAAGGAACCTGACGAGTAAGAGTTCAACCGAGTTGTCTCTGGAGTCAACTCGTCGCCTTTTCATGCTCAATTTGTTGCACAGACACACGCTAAGAAGAATAAGGACGAGCTCCCACTGGCTGCAAAAACAGTCATGGTATTTACTTACATGGACGATAGTATGGATTCGGTGCCAAATGAGATGCAGGGGATTGAACGTACGAACAGTTGTGGTCCAAGGCAGGAATGCATGCCCGTAAATGGTTGTCAAATTCGGCCAAGATTCCTGAAAGGATACTGAAAGAAGACAGGGCTTTAGAAGTTCACTTAGACAACGACGGACTTCCAATAGTAGAAACACTTGGAGTCATGTGGTTGCCGGATGAAGACGTGTTTACATTCAAGGCAAACCCTCCAGAGAAAGGCTTTGAACTTACTAAACGGAACTTCCTGAAGAAAATCGCCGAGCTGTTCGATTCAGTTGGTTTCTTAGCACCATTTGCCATTCGCGCAAAAGTTCTGTTACAAGAGATGTGGGTCACAGAACTTGACTGAGACGACCTCTTCCAGGGAGACTTGGCTAACAAAGCACACAAATGGTTCAGCGAATTAGAGGATCTACCTATCTATATTAAAGTTCCGATATGTCTGCGTTTGGGACAAGATGAAGAGTTGCTTTCACAGACACTGCGTACGTTTGTAGATGCCTCACAAGACGCATATGGAGCTGTTGTCTACTTAAGAGTACACTGTAAGAGTGGACTGGTCAAGAAGGTTAGTCGCTGCCAAACCAAGAGTCGCGCCGCTTTCCACGACAATTATCCCTAGATTAGGACTGACGGCAGCTGTTCTCGGGTTGAGGATGACCAAATCAATTTCCAAACCTTTTAAAAGTGCCTTGAATCAAGCAACCTTCTGGTCTGATATCATGAAAGTGCTGTGGTGGGTAAGAGGAACAAGTCGGTCATTCAAGCCTTTTGTATCGAACCGTGTGGGGGAGACCCAAAGTCTACGAACTCCTAAGCAATGGCGATTCGTACCAACGAGAAAAGTGGTGGAACGGCCCAGATTTCCTGGGAAAAGACGGATCTGAATGCTTGTCAATCTAGTCGGCATAAACTTGACATTTGAAGTAATGGAAAACAAGAGCAGTGATCGAGTATCACCGACCCGACACAAGCAAGTTACTATAGCGAGGAACGAACAATGATTTCCATCAAAGAGGAAGACATGGTGTTGAACCCGAATGGATGTCCAGGCTGGAAGAAATTTACCAGAGTTCAAGCGTGGGTTCGTCGTTTCGTGGACAACTGCAGACTTCGCAGGAGAGAGAGGAAGACGAGAGTTAAAGCCAAGCGAAATTGAAGACGAGAGGATTGGAGCGATTAAAAGCGCTCAACGGAAGGCCTTTTCTGAAGAGTATTCAGCACTTTATCGCCAAAAAGAGCTGCCCAAGAACAGCAAATTACTTTGGGTAGAACCAAGATTGGATGAAAAAGGTCTGATAAGATATGATGGTTGCCTGTCACAAGATGCTCGATTTCCTATAATCCTGCCTCGCAAGAACCAAGATACTAAGTTGATTGTCAAGCATTATCACGAGGAAGGAAAGGATGCAAGTGCCGCACTAATCAGACTTTGGCAGCCTTATCAATCCGATTTTGGAAAGCATCTGCGCGTGAAGAAATTAGAGAATGGGAGAAGTAGTGCAATGGACAAAAAAACGGAAAGTTAATACTGCAAAGCAAATCATGGCCCCTTTTCTACAAATTAGACTCCGACTGTCGCTTCGAGCGTTTGCCCAGAAGGCGGCGGACTTGGGTGGTCCTTTTATCACTATTCAAGGAAGAAGATTAAGAAGGCTGGAACTTTTCTTGTGCCTATTGACCTGCTTTGCAACCAGGGTAGTGCACCCTGGAATGGCCTACGGTCTATTTTCCGATTCATTCTTTAACGCATTCCACAGGATTGCCAATCAGAAGGGTCTTCCAAGAGAAATGTTATCTGACAATGGTGGTAACTTCTTTAGAGCCAACAGAGAATTGCGCGAATTTGTTGAAGTGCTTGACCAAAACAAAATTTGTTGAAGTGCTTGACTAAGACAGAAGCAGTGCATTAACAGCGAATCAAACTGTTATCTGGCCTTCAATCCTCCATCAGTACCGCATTTTGGTGACGTGCAGAGACAATGATCAAGGCGGCGAAGCGGGCTGTGCAAGCAATTCTAGGCAATGCAGATATCACTGACGAAGATTTAATTAAAAAAACAGCATTTACAGAAGTAGATGCGCTTGTAAATTCAAGGCCTCTTACTTATCAGTCTGCAAATAAAATGACGTACCATGAACACCCGACCATTTCCTGATTGGTTAGACTGGTGGACAGTTTGCCCTAGAATCGGTGGACGAGACAGCGTACAGTCCCAAGAAACGATGGAGGAGAGTACAAGAATTAGTTAGACACTTCTGGCACAGATGGCTACGAGAATGGCTTATAAGTCTCAGTGTCCGGAGAAAGTTGATGGACGGTAAGCAAGATCTTCAAGTTGGGGACGTAGTTTTTGCAATCACACGCAACACTCCACGAGGACTCTAGCCTCTCCGAAAGGTGTTCGAAGTTTACCCAGGACAAGATGGGCATGTCAGGAACGCAAACGTTCAAGTCGGGAAGAACCCACTAGCCAGGCCTATTTCAAAGGTGGAACTAACCTAAAAACGACAAGGATGAACTTCATCATTAATGAACGATGATCGTATTCGATAGGTTTAGAGACATAACAGACATTTTTTCCAAACCCCTCCCCTTCGTAGATTTTCTTTTTTATGCTACGTCATATCAAAGGGGGAGGTATGGACAAAAGAAATATTGATTGCGTAGTGTTGTGATAGCTGACAAATACTTTGGCATTAGAATCGTTTTGTTTTTGTAGTTTACTGCATGCAAATTATTTTTTGTGAAGTCGTTTTCGTATAGATTTTCTACACGTGCAAAGGAGCGTGTAATATTTAATATATTTTCGGTTTCCTAAACATCGGTTAATTTGAAGCAAAAGGACTTTTCGCGCGTTTCACGTAGGAAAAGTTATTCTCGTTGATTACTGAAAACGCTTATAAGTGAATACTTAAATACATTGAAGAGTTTATAGTCTATAGTTAGAGTTTACAGTTTACAGGTCACGATTTAAAACTATATCTACGTATTGTTATACAAAACATTTCTTAAAAAATTTATACTGTTTCTTATTCACGAAGGGATCATAACGAAGAATCTTAAACTAGCAGACTTTACTCTATTGGGAAACTGGACAATAACAGCCGTCTACGGCCATCAGGTATGTTGCACGGAGGTTCACTTGAAAATTTGTCGAAATAATGATTCCGCTTGAATTGGTTTTCAGTCGATTTTTCTTTAACAGTACTGTGTCACCTTCTTTCACATCACTTTCGCGAGCACTACTTGCTTGATCGGCATACAGTTTTCAGTTTTCCTTTTTCTTTAGCTTCACTGTCTCTTTCACGCATCTCATAGTCCCAGACTGGAAAATCTTCAATTGCGGGTATGCAGGTTCTCAGCTTTCTGTAAAACGTCACCCGTGTAGGGGTTACTCCTGTAGTACTGTGTGGAGTCGTTCTGTGCATTACCAAGAATGATCCAATTTCCGTTTTTAAATCTTTTCTTTCGATTTGTGCAATCATGACCCTTTAAGCAGGGAGAGTTTCTGCCGCTCTACCTCTCCGTTTGTCTGCAACCAGAAAGGTGTCACTTCTGTGGTAAATACACTCTTCTTCAAGAAGGTTTTTGAAGTCCTGACTTATGAACTGTCGTCCATTATCTTTGGTAATACTTACAGGCAGTCCATGAGTAAGGGACATGGTCTGTAGTGGTAGATCTCAACACGTCTACTTCCATATACCGACTGTAGTAGTCAACAACTGCGAAAAGGTGCTCTCCTGAGGAAAGTAAAGGGGTCATGAGGTCTGCTAAGATGTGCCGCCACAGACTTGAGGGTAGCTCGGTCCTGGTAGCTTAAGCATGCTGACCATCTGATAAGGAGGGCACGTCTTGCAAAACATTTCTTAATCTTTGTCACATCCAGGCCACCACACTTTAGTACGAAGCTTACACTTCATGGACACCATTACCGGGTGGCCCTCATAAGCAAGCCGCAATACACTTTCACGCAAACTGGAGGGAACCACAATCCACATTCCTCGACGAATAAATTTTCCAATGACTGAAAGCTCACTTCCTACTAAAAACTACTGCTTGTTCTAAAGTTTGTGCCACTGTTCCCTTTGGATACAATCTCTCACATCTGACGATTCTTCACCGGCCTCTGAAGCCCTTTCTATTTCTCTAGTAGACAGAGCTTGCGGTGTTGCCTGCTCTGCAATGAATCTCACATACTGTTCAGTTTCGGAGCAAAGTTCTTCAGTTGTCTTGCTCTTTGTAAGGTGGGACAAGGAATCTGTGTTATTCTCCTTTCCAGGTATGTGTTTCACGGTAAAATGATACGGCTGTAGTCTTAACATCCAACGATCAACTGTGGCACTGGCGTGTGACTTCTTTGAATAAATGAACACTAAGTGTTTGTTATCCGTCAAAATCTTGAAGTCTGTTCAGTACAGACTGGAGCTGTCTTGCGTCCAAGGCCTATGCATGTGTATGTACTGGGATTGCATCTGTAATAACGTTGGTTCTGCGCTACTATCGAAGAAACCCAGGCTTTCAACTCTTCAACTCGTGAAGAGCTGTTCCTTGCTCTCTTTTCTAGCAAAATGGGACGTCGTTTCTCGTAAGTTTCCTGAGAGGCAGTGACACTGTCGCAAGATCAGGGATGAATCTTGCACAAAAGTTCACAAGACCTAAACAACTGCGTACTTCAGCTGCTGACTCCGGCGGTCGAGCTTCTGTGGCTGCTTCAACCTTTGCTTGGGTGGGTCCAATACCTTGTACAGAGAGCAGATGACCCATGAGCTCTAGCTCTGACATGTAAAAATTTACACTTTCCTTTGTTTAGGGTTAAAACCTTCTGCTGAAGTTTCAACAAGGCCTCTTATAGCCCCTGGTCGTGCTCATCTACCTATTGCCCACATACAGTGATGTCATTAAGTATTTTCCTTACTCCCACACAGCCTCCCAAAACTTGCTGCATAACCCGCTGGTACCTTTCAGGCGCACAACTGATCCCAAACATCAACTGTCTGTACCAAAACAGTCTCTTGTTTGGGGTAAACGTGGTAATTGGTCTTGATTTCTCACTCAAATAAACCTGATGAAATACACACTTGATGTCGAGCTTATTGAAGACTCTGCTTCCATTCAGTCATGAAGGATTTCGTCGATGATAGGAATACGGTGTCCTTCCCTTATAGCACCGTTCCCCTGTCTCATGGCAACGCAGAGGTGTAGGTCACCATTTGGTTTAGACACAACAACATCAGGTGAAATCCAGGGTGCTGGTCCTTCTGCTCTTTCAAATACATCTAGGTCGACAAGTTCATTAAGCTTCTGTTCCAACTTGTCTCTCCAACTGAATGTTACTCTACACATTTGTTGGGCCACAGGCTTAACATCTTTATCAATGGGGATGTCTAACTGGACATTTTTCAACTTTCCCAGGTCCTCAAAACATAACTTGTACTTCTGAAATATGCCCTCTTGCTTGAAAACATTGACACCAGCTTCATCATCTAGACTAGGGACTTTTAGCTGTGTAGCTATCTCTTTCCCTAACAATGATTGACCCTTGCCCTCAATTACTGTAAACTCAGCTCCAACACTAACATTCCCTACGCTGATCGTTTCGACAAAACAACCGACTGTTTTCAGTGCATCACTATACTACTTCCATTGGGATACAATTACTGTTTCTTGGATTTCATGGACACACAGTTCACTTTATTCTGCTTCAACGAATCCATCAATTAACGGTCAATCACACTACAGCTTGCCCTTGAATCAACAGTTATACGTCACCAACATTTACTAGGACTATGGCCTGTTTGGACAATCCTCAAGGCTCATTTGGTTAACTGTTATTCCTATTCCTCTTGAAACTGTGTTAATCGCCACAGCCATTTCCCAAATAGAGTCGCCAGTTTTATCCTCGTCGCCAATTGTAATATCTCTTATCGATGCACGTATCCGATTTAACCTAACAAATTCGGATTAAACCACTCACACATTAACTCACCGCGCGCATGCTCCGATTTGGTAAGACACTACAATACGGAACGAGGTGCTGTAATCTGTTGGTGACAAATAAGGCGTATGCTTCCCTTATTCTTCTTCTTAATTACAGATTTAAGCAGTACATAAGAAAATTTTCTAATTTAAGACAGATACTTGATGCTTTTTGTGCAATTTTTTGACACACTGCTTAGAATGACCACTTTTTTTGTCAACGCTACCACCTCCTTCAAATTAATTGATTTTTCTCAAAATATTGAGAACAGTCAACAATTATTTCATTTGAATATCTGAGTGCTCACTTCATCGTTTTATTTCATAGGACACTCACAACACATCTGTGCAGTTCGAGGTGAAGGAATACGGTAAGGACATATTTTAACTTTTGTTGATGTTTTGAATTCTATTAAATTTTGAATTCTTCTTTTCAGTTCTTCCAAAGTTCTCTGTAAAGGTCACAGTGCCACCGTATATACTTATTACTGATGATTTCTTCACCGTCAACTTAACCACACGGTATGAATGATGTTTTCCCTTATTGTATAGTGATCCAGTGACTTCATTGGTTTCGTGGATAGCGCGGGGCCAGGTTTCTGGGACCGAGGTCCGGGGTACCGGGCTCTTTGGAAAACACAGGATGCCAGGGTCTGTGGAAAACGCGGGGTCACTCCTTTTATTACTAAGGGGAGAGAAAACTAGCAGATTTTGCAATTTCTTTTCCCAAGGGAATTAATGGTGTCATTTTCGCTCTAAGCGGCTGTTGCATTCGCTTGCAACAACTCTTATTGTCAGGTCGTGAACGGAGGGCATGTACTGTACGATGCGTCTTACCATGGCCCCGCAACAAACTTTTTCGAAAGTCATAATTAGCCAATCTTAGTGCCAGATTTTGGTTGATGGTCACGTCTTCTTGGTGCTTTCTGTCTGTTTGCTGTGAAGTGCAACTGAAATTAAAAGTTTCCATATGTCGTCCTCCTTTTACGAAAATTCGAGACGCTCGAATTGTTCCATTTCATTGGAATCCCTTTTGCACCGTTTTTTTTATATCGCAACTGCCCGTAGACGCAAAATTGCCAAAAAAAAATGGATTTCGGTTAAGAAATCTAAATTGTTTTGACAGTTCAAGGTTTCTGGACAGATAGTAGAACCAACAATATAAAATATCTGCTAGCTTGAAGAATTGAAAACAATGTTTGAGTGTGTAAGAAAGCGCGCAATTCCTTGCAAAGGTTCCCTAAAATTTATATGTTAACAAAATGTTAAATGCTTTGTTTAGAGTGGTAGTGCACTTAGCTACCAAGCTAGTTTGCAGGCACACCACTCAAATAACGAGAAACAAATACTACAAATTCAACATAACAGGTTAAAATTCCCAGCTGGTAGGAGGCAAACCAGCTGGCTATTTTACAAATATGACCCAGGAGTTGAACAACTTCAGATTGTGGTCAAAGCGGGGCTTGAATGACGCCCTAACCACTCGGCCGTGCTGCCTTCTATATACCGTTTCTCTGTGATATAGTCCTAGCCTTTCCTCCGTTTTCGCAGCTGACTGAAGTTATATAGATTTGTTATTTTATAACACTGACTTTGGTATGTTTTACTGTACGCTGTCGCTACCACAAAATAGACGAAATTAACAAGTTGATATCAACATCGTTTCACTCGCGACAGTTAAAAATTCATTCGGAATCGCTCAGCCTTTTTCTTCAATGTAAAGCTCGGATTCAAATGACTAAGGGCCTGTTTGCAAGGAAGAAGGGTAACCTTAGTGCTAGGTTTACCCTAGCAGAAGGGTGACCTTAGCCCTCACACGTTTCTTCTTCTTCTTTTTTTCTTACTTGTCGTGTTTACGGGGCAAGGAAGAATATTTTTTGACTTGTAATCGCTTCATCTAGGGACAACTTGCCAACCCGCAGAACCCGGGACAACGTTTGCTCGCTACTTAAGGTTACTCCGGACCTTCGCGGGTGTACTCCGGGAAAAAAATTCGTATGCGCGCCATTTTAAAGGAAAACAAGACAAACTATATATCGTTGGAAGGGTTAATGAATGTAGATTTCGGATACGAATTGTTGGTTCCTCAATTCCGCAAAAGAAAACCGCAAACAACCGCGAAAATAACCATGTGTCGTTCAATTGAATTAATAGGGTACCAAATCTAAGCACATTGGCAAAAAAATTGCACAGTTTAATCACAAAGGATCAATCATGAAAAGCGTGTGCGCATTTTTCGATATTCTGACTGGTGATTTTTTAGTTAATCTGTCAAGTTCGAGCATTGAACATCGCCAAAAATCCCCGATACAATTTGGTTTCACAACATCTAAGTAATGTTCAGGCCCAATTTCACAGAAATCTGCCGAACTTTGATACCATATTAATTCATTTATCTGATTGAATGACGCATCGTCATTTTCGCGGTCAATTTTGCAATTTTCGTTTGCGGAATTTAAAAAAACCAGCTTTTCATATTTTTTTTCCCTTTAAAATAGCATGCACACGAATTTTTTTTCAGGACCCCGCGAAGATCCGGAGTAACCTTAAGTCAAAATCTGGACTTTATACGGAGAAAAGTGGATAAACGCCCAATGCAATGTACCCTATTAATTTTTTGACTTCACCTCAGAAGAAGTATTTTTTTGGGAATAACAGCGTATTTCGACGAAATTTTGATTTAAATAAAATGTTTGTTGCGAAATGACTGGAAACAGATGGTTTCTATTCTGGTCGCTTAATGCCTTTAAACCCTACTAAAAAGTCTGTCTTGGTACTGTTTGTTGGTTTGGAAGTTGAAATATAAGCTTTGTCTCGGCTGCAAGGGTAACTTTAGCGCTAGCGTTACCTTACCTCCTTATAAACAGACCCCAAGAATGGATTTTAGCGATGCGAAAAAACTGTGCGACGTGTCTTTTCGTAGACACCCTACAACTGACTTGTGCACAAGTTGGCCAATTCACTTGTCGCGTAAGCCTCCATGCAAAGGTTACATAACAATGGAAATGTACATAAAACTTTAGGAAACGTTCCTAAATGATATATATAAGCGAATGCACCGTGTGTTTTGACTTTTAAATGGGGGCAATAATTGCCGCCTAGAGCGAAAATGATACCAAAAATTCCTAGGGAAAGTAAAATACAAAATCTGCTAGTTTTCTCTGTCCTTACTAATGAAAAGAGAGACCCTGTGTTCTCAGCAGACCCCAACACCCCGGTACCCCGACACCCTGTGTTTTCCACAGACCCCGAGATCCCTACATCCCGGGCTTTTCACAGACCCTCCAGTGTAAAAAGTAGCCAATATCATGACTTATCATGACGTTTCATGACAAATCATCATTTTTTATGACATTTCATGAATTGTCATGAAAAAACCACGAACTGTCATGAGCAAGCCATGACTGGTCATGGCACAGTCATAAAAATCGTCATGAAGTCATGACACTTGATGACCATTCGTGACAAAAAATGTGGTTAGTCATTGATTTGTCATGACAAGCCATAACAATTTTAATGACATCATGACATTTTGTTGCTGATCTTGAAAATTTGAGGCTCATCATTAAATCGTCATGATAGTTGATGGAAAATTAAATGAAGTCATGACAGTTAATGACAAGGCATGACAAACTGTGGTTTTTATGACTACGACAAGTCAAGACTTACAACAATACAACAGTTACAAAAAAGGTGTTGTTCTCACCAGTTAATGTGATTTTCCAACAACTGGCCATGATAACATTATTATTGCTGTCTGGAACGAGTAACAACTAAAGTTGACTTCGGCTAACTTAATAATACATTTTTACTCAATCAACATCAATGTGCTATCTTGAACAGCAAACCAATTCCTCCAAGTTCACTTCCTCAAACTATTTAAGAGTGAATGTCAGTAAAAATCAAAGAAAAACCGTAAAATCGCGGCCACGGTCAAAAAATCGATTTCGCTCATTTGTTGTCTACAGCAAGTTTAAGGTACTAAACAAAGTGAAATGGGGT
>Ga0126336_10000187_pt1 | contig 19895 bp, 15 predicted proteins | sample SidCmetagenome_FD_92530 | JGI IMG/M metagenome (GOLD analysis project Ga0126336, IMG submission 92530) | Coral microbial communities from El Islote,Puerto Morelos, Mexico - Siderastrea C C metagenome | ecosystem: Host-associated > Invertebrates > Cnidaria > Coral | place: El Islote,Puerto... | reverse complement strand
TTAGCCAACTCGGCCTACGGCCTCGTCGGCTAAGTATCAGGTGATATTCCGCGCGATTTCGCAGGATAATTGTTAAATAATCTTGACTTGTCTAAGATTGACAACAATAACCAGAAGTTTATATTGAAGTTAAGGTGCGGGTCTGTTACAAAGAGCTGCAAGATACAGGAGAAGAGAAAGCGAAGGATCAGTCAGAAACTGAAACGGTAAGTCGGTTGATGTGAACAGAAAAACAAGTGAGACATACATTATTGCAGTAGGCTTGAGAATAATGCGTGAAATTTGTTTTGAAATGAATTCTAAATAAATTTGAATTCCATTTACTCTTAACAAGCCTTTTTGTACCATAAATGGACACTGACAAGCCTCAAAGCGCGCTTTTACTGAAGAGAGTGATACAATAACAGTGGGGTTACTCTCGAAAAAACGGAGCAAAATAGAAAATGCTAGACGCTGTGTCGACTGTGATGGTCTCCAAGTCACTGACTTGATATCCCACGAGATCATGGATGGTATGTGAAATTCTTGCTGATCTCTTTCCGTCAAAAGTACCCACCCTTTCTTGTGCTACCTTTTTGTACAAGAATACTGGTCTCTAACTGAAATGTGGATAAACATCTGCAGACTACTGACTAATTCATCCCGTTACTTAAACCAACTAGTTGTACTCGTCCTTATCACGACCTCCACGACTTTTATTCTGCTTCATCTTTGTTCTCTGCTTGGGCGATACCATATATACACACACGAAGATTTAACAATAATAATTTAATAATTTATGAATTTGAATATCGCATTTTCCATGACATAATGATCAAATGCACTTTACAACCCAAAAAATTGATAAAATAGAATAAAAATGACATAAATAAGAATAAGTAAAAACAACATCGTGAAGGCTAACTCAAATAAGTGAGTTTCAAGGAGAACTTTGAAAGAATTGACAGTCCTTTCATTCTTTTTTTAAATGCAATAAACTTTACTTGCATCACCACAACAGTACATTACGTTGCCATTTTACATTACAAAAACAGACAATAAACTAGAGTTAACTACACGGAACACTAACTACCCAAATTACAGTACACAAAAAAACGTGAGGGGGGTTGGGCATTGTGCAAATTGTAATAATTATGGCTTGCAAGAGACTAATTAGAATTGAGAAGGGGAATTAAAGGATCCCATTTCTTCGAGCTTAAGCCTAGTTTATAGGATTCAATATTAAATTGGGATTAAACGACCGTCAGAAACATTTTTAAGTTAGGGATCTTATTACTGGTCTTACAGCGCCATATGTGGTGTCTCGCTAGAAGAAAAAGAGTTTAAGTGAAGACTGAGCATTTAGAAGTGTCTGGCCTTAAGCCCAAAAGAACTGCGATATCTTTCGGATAGTTTCAAGGGATTAATTCAAATTCCAGAAGTTCATCAGTCACATCTTTCCAAAAAAGTTTGACTTTTGTACAATGCCAGAAAAGGTGAATAAGATTTTCAGGTGCGTTGTTGCAGAAAGGGCAGTTTGGGTCTGTTTGATGCCAATTTGTGTTAGAAACAAGTTTGTAAGTAGAATTCTGTGAAGAAATCTGTATTGGAAGTTAATGAGTGTCGTACTTTTTGTGGACTTGACTGCCAAACCATAAGCGGTTTTCCAATCAGCAGTCTGCCCTTCGTCAGAAGCGATACTACTGTACCATTTTAATTGACTTTTCACTGGCAAAGAGTTTTTGAGAGAGACAAGTTTCTTGTAAACCACTATATCTTCTGCGCTTTTAAGGAATGATTTAAAGAAAGAATCTGTTGTAACAGAAACACTTGGTTCCTTTGGGAAGTTCCCTTTATAGAAATGTCTAAGTTAAGGGCAGATGTAAGTCCAAAATATTTCAATGGTCTTATTTGTATTTTACATCTTTCAATAAAATCTTCGAGAGAAAGAGAGTTGCATGATTCCGTCATTAAATCGTTTACTTTTAATATTCCATGAAGGAAGAGTTGTTTGTCGAATGCCGGCTTGTTATCAATCCTTATTAACGAGTTGTGCCACAATGGCTGCTCAAAGAATTGTTGATTGGTTTTATAACATCCTCAAAGTTGACTTCTGACCATATTTCGAGTAGCTCTTGTAAAAAGATGCTCTTTACTGGTAGTGCCTTGAGGGAGTCGGCCTTATTTAGATTGCCCTTAAAAATTAGACTGCCGTCATATTTTCTAAGTTCACGTTCGACAAATTCTTTCCATTTTCCACGGATCGAAACATCAAGATATTTGCGGATCGATTTGGACTTCTGCGATTTATTAAACAAAGATAAATCAATCATTTTTAGGCCTCCTTTGGGGTAGGTCAGAACAGCTGGTTAAAATGCCCTTTGGGCTTTCTTGTTCTGCAACTTAAAACGATCTTTGTTTGCTTTTTACTTGTCTCCATCTGTCAACTGTCCAAATGTCTACACCCCATTACTTATTTAGTTTTCCTGTTTCTCTCTGTTGTATTCTAATGTACCGGTAGTGTATTCTCTTGTCAATTTCAATTTTAAAAGCAAGGTCAAGTATGGTGTTTTTGCAATAATGAGAAAGGCGTTTCTAAGTGGCGTTGTAAGTAATTTAGTAATGATTGTCGGTAAGTAGTGCGCATTGTGGTGTATGTGGGTGTAGATTATTATGTAACGTATGTAAAAAACCTCATTTTCATTTTTTAATTCAAGGGGCAAAAAGAAGAAAAAAAATTTGTTGGAACTGACAGGGTGTGCACCTGCGATTAAGGATTAAGGATTCGACCGCACCGCTAACCAATCTAATGTGGCAACATAAATCAACTGGTGTTGCCCACATAAGGCCCCAAGGCGCATTTTTGTAACCGCTGATGCTCAGAGAATAGGTCAGTTTAAAGAACGAAATGAAGTGTTATTAATTTTCACGGCAGTGGGAGGCTTGACTTGATCCTATATTTTCATTTCATTGCCACTTGGTGACTTATCATCGAAGATTCACTCTTCTGGTCGAAACACGATGACGAACGAAGTCTCCTCATTTATAGTAACTTTAATACTGAGTACGGCCCTTTATTTCTACAAACAGTGCGGTACAAATCTATAATGCTCTAATACTTCCAAACTTCGAATACTGCAGACCAATTTGGGATTGTTTGAGCATTCGATTAAGCATTAAACTGCAATGACCTCCAAATCGCCCAGAGTAATCACGAAATTGCCTTTTTCATACGATGTAGAGCCTTCTTATCAAGAAACACAAGTGGGAAACACTATCTAAACATCTCAATTCCAAAAAGAATTCATGGTGTTTAAAACAATGCACAAACTGGGCTCAGAATACTTAAAACAACTGTTCACTTCCCGGCACGCAGAATATAATTTGAAGGTATAAACTAGCCTTAACCAAGCCACACACGAATTGCTTAAAGCGAAGCGTGAACCGTAGTTGGGCCCTTTTATGGAACAATATGCGCCAAGAATTGAGAGATACTGGCACTACTAATTCTGTTTTTAGTTTATCTCATAAGTGTGTTTACCATGTTTAAATAAAATTAGAACTAGCAATCTCAATGTCAATCTCGGCATCGCTTTCAAGGGGCTAGGAAAATTCCAGGAAGCCATTGACTGCTACAATAAATCTCTATCGATAGCCCAAGAAGAGTGCGACAGGGCCTTAGAAGGAATGGCCTATTGCAATCTCGGCAACGTTTATAAAAGTCTGGAAAAATACCAAGATGCCATTGAGCATTACAACAAACGTCTTTCAGTAGCAAAAGAAGTGGAAACAAGGCTTCAGAAGCAAAGGCTTATTACAATCTCGGCAATCCTTACGAAAGCCTAGGAAAATTACACGAAGCCATCGACTGCCACAGTAAATGTCTATCGATAACCAAAGAAGTGTGCGATAAGGCTTTAGAAGGCCAATTCTCTTGCAATCTCGGCAGCGTTTATGAAACCCTGGGAAAATTCCAAGAAGCCATCGACTGCTGTAGTAAATTTCTAACAATAGCCAAAGAAGTGGGCGATAGAGCTTTAGAAGCAGAGGCCTATCGCAAACTCGGCATCGCTTGTGGAAGTGTAGGAATGTCCCAAGAAGCCATCGAGTACTTCAACAAACAGCTTTCAATAAGCAAAGAAGTAGGTGACAGGGCTGGACAAGAAACGCCTATGACAATCTCGGCTTCACTTTGACTGCCCTAGGAAAATTGCGAGAAGCCTTGGAGTACCACCATAAACATCTTTCAATTGCCCAAGAAGTGGACGATACAGCTGGAAACGCCTATGACAGGCTCGGAAACGCTTATAAACGTCTAGGAAATTTCGAAGAAGCCCTCAGCTGCCACAATAAATGTATATCAATTGCCAAAGAAGTGGGCGACAGGGCTTTAGAAGGAAGAGCCTATTGCCAGTTGGGCTGCCTTTATCTTGATAACCTGGGAAAATACCAAGAAGCCACTGAGCTCCACAACAAACATCTTTCAATAAGCATAGAAATAGGCGATAGGACTGGACAAGGATTAGCCTATGGCAATCTCTGCTTCGCTTATGTGAGTCTAGGAAAGTTCCAGGAAGCCACCGATTGCCGCAATAAATGTTTATCAATAGCCAAAGAAGTGGGCGATAGGACTTTAGAAGCAAAAGCGTATGACCTTCTCGCCCACACGTCTACAAACTTAGGAAAATTCCAGGAAGTTGTGAAGTACCACAATAAAACTCTATCAATTGCCAAAGAACTGGGCCAAAGGGGTATAGAAGCAGACGCCTACTATTATCTAGGATGCACATATCATAGGGTGGGAAAAACCCAAGAAGCCCTTGTGCTTCAACAAAAAACTTTCAAGAAGCAAAGAAGTAGGCTTTAGTGAAACGGACTATGGTATTCTCGGTGACAATTATGCTAACCTAGGACAATTAGAAGAAGCCATGGAGAACTACAATGAGAGTCTTTCAATGGCCAACGAAGTGGGCAACAGGTATCAAGAAGGACTCGCCTATGGCCATATCGCCTTGGTTTATGCCAGGCTAGGAAATTTGCAAGAAGCACTTAGATATTGCAATAAACCAGACGTTAGAAAACCAGACCTTAGAGAACTGTGAGTACAACACTTTTTCAATTTAACAGTGGCATAGCAGAACATTTTACTTGAAAAAATAAGGCCTCCAAAGATGGATGTGGATCTAGGGTTAAGGGTGGGTCTCAGAATTTTTCTTTTTTGTTCTTGGTTAAAAGAAGGATTCTTTCTTGTTTGCTATGTTCGCGATTATCCTTCAAGACAATAAGTGCAACCTGAAGTGCTTAAAGATAAGGTAGCAAGCTGGCTATCATTTGCCAAAGAAATACGCACGAAACTGGAAGGAGAGTAAAGTCACACTAAGGAAACAAATGCTTGCAGTTGATTTGAAAAGTACTTTTGATCCGCCTTTCCCCTCTCGATGTTGTTGCTTGTTAGTTTGAATGTGAAAACCTGGGAAACCAACGCAGAAAACCACATTGTGAAAGGTGGCAGGGAATGTTCCTGTAATTTATCTCTTAAAACATCATCGTAGATGTTCCATTTTGCGGTGTTTTGTTCTGAGTTTCGCTGTTTTAAAATTTCTCTCCCTTAATGTTTTCGTGCATAAGAGTCTACAAGATGTTAAGTGAGGGTGTATTTCTCATGCCTTTAGAATCACGTTTTCAGTTTTTTTTTTGTCACTTACGCTATTTTACCTTTGTCTCACACCTGAAAGTCAAACCATGCACTAACGTTGAAAACTTCAATCTTGAAAGAAAGCCTCACACTAACCATAGTGTTATTTATTGTATCACTTACATCACATCATTTTCTGGTTTACTTATTGTTTTTCTTTCTGTTACAGAATCTTGAAAGAACTCTGTGTAACCTTTGGCAAGTGCGAATGAACAAATCATTCATAAATATATGTTACAGTAGTTCACCATCCTGGTTTACAAGGAGAACGAAGCAAGGACCGAAGGGAAAAAGGAGAATTGTTTAATACGTACACTTGGCGAAGGTAATAATTCCCTTTATTTCCAGGAAACAGGGAGATTCTCTCATGAGTGAGTGAAATGCTCCATGGTAAACAACAAATTCCAAGTAATTTTTTCGAAGACAACTAAGGGTTGTTTCTTACAATGAAGTTAGACCATGTTTTAGAGTACTCGCCAGGTTAGTCGAAGTAACTAATCGTTTGTGACAGAGTCACGCCTGTCGAAACTAGGGTTCCTTACACTGTCACAACATTTATGGTTTTACGCTTGTTTAGAATCCGCTACAGTAAAGACCCAGATATAACAACATGGTGGATTAAGTACCTACAGCCTCTAGTTTGGCATTTAAAAACCAAGAAATACAAGAACCTGTTTAGCCTGGCAAAGAAAAACAGGTGGTTTATGAAATAATCAACTGAATTATGATGATCAAAATGTGGGACTATAATACATAAATTAACAATTACCTGACTGCTGGATCAGTGTTGTTAAAGCATGTAGTCCTGATAAGCATAATATTGATTAATGATATTGCCGATCAAGGGCCACACCAACGCTTGTAGTTGATTTTTTGGTCGACAACAATTAAATCTCCCTTTAAAATTTAAGAACCTATTTGAGAACCTAATTAGCCTGAGTTGTCAGTAACTACCTTAAAATGTGAGAACTTGTTTAGCCTGACTTCAAAGAATCTAGGTTCTTATATGAGCGGGAGGTTATTTTCAAGATGAGGCTCTTTAATTTAATTTTAGTGTGATGTTTAGCATAATTTGCATCGTTTTCTTATAAAGTTGATATTTCTAATCTATTATTAATTAATTGCGTATTCAGTCAATCTTCGCACGTCATATTTCCCATAGCGGGAACATTTATTTTATTCCCCGTGTAAACAATTGTCCTTACCAATTCACGAACTTGGCGAATCAGTTCTACGTCAAAGCTGTTCTATTGTTCATGACCAATTCTACAGCTTCGATGAGTGAAATTGTAGCTACTTTTGGTGTACCAATCGATTAGATTTTAGATCTCATTTTAATAACTTGAACACTTTAGCAAAATTATTCAGTCGACGTTGAGTCTTGATCCTTCGTTTTATGCCTTGATGAAGCGACAAACTCAAATCCTTGATTTTTCCTATAGAAACGTAGGGTGATTTTTTTGACACTACGTCATCATTACTATTTATTTTGTTCGGGTACGAGTTGATCCTGCGTCCTCATTACACACTAACGCGCAACCTGGTGATACATATCAAGATTTTCGCATTAATATTCGTATTTAAAGAGTCGAAATGCATTGAACGTTAGTAGTATAGTAGGGACCGAAATGGAGGTTGTGATGAGACAACTAGGCTACAGTTTAAATAAAAGTGTATTTGTCTGTAAATATTATCTGTTTGTGTGATGTCTAATTATTTTTAATGGTATTTATCAGGGGCCCCCAATGCGAACATTTTAGCAAAATGCTTGTTTCAGACCTTTTTAAAGGCATATTTGTGTAAGCTAATACAGGTTGAACTGTTCGGCGCTTTAAGCTGAAAATTTTAGGAAACGGAATCCTATCTGCCGAATTTCCGAGCTGCTACTGGCTGTCCGAAAATGCTAGCTGACATTATTTTACACTCTAAACGACATATTCGTTCCTCCGCAAACAATAGGAATTAATCAGTTCCTTTGTTACGAAAGTCTGAGGTGATGTTTCGCCAAAGAAATCTCTAGTTTTCACTGCAATTAGGTCCAAATATCTCAGGCGATTAATACCTGCCGAACAGGTATTCCACCGAAACGAACCGTTGGGTGCCCCTGATTTATGAATCAGTGAGCCGGAAAACGTTTTCTATTGTTTAATAACAATGCGTATCTGCAGTAACAATGAAAGCGGTAGGAAATGGAAGTTGCGCAAAATAAAATCACAGTTCAATGAGAAGCGAGTTGGCGAAAGCTTTAACGTGTACCAAACAATAGAAACTACGGCAGCCAACCAGAATGCTTCGTCCCAACGAATTAAGTGGAGGGGGACAGAGAGGAGGAAACCCGAAAGAAGAGGGTACGGGAGGTGTACGGGAGGCGGGAGTAGAGGGGGCGGGAGAAATAGGGGGAAATTACGCAACACTGTGCACTATTTTGCAATCGAAAAAGCGCACAGGGACGGGGTCTACAAAAATAGGGCGGGGACCAGGATTAAAGGGTAGGGGAAGCGGGAGGTTTGAACCCTCCTGACCCCCCCCCTCCCCCTCCAGTTAAAAAACCTGCCAAACCAGTTATAGCAACCATGACCGCCATAGGTTAAAAACCATTGCTAAACCTCACAAACCGGTCAAACCTGTTGATAAGCTACAAAAAACAGAACATGTCATCATCCTACTTTAATGATATCCCTCCACATTTTATTCATGAGATGCAGACAATAGACTGACGGGGGATGTCGCTTAAGGTTTTGAGGAATCGTTTCTGGTCGTTTCTATACATTAGGTATAATCCACATATTAATTTAATTTAACCATAGTTTGTCAATTTATATATTTTTTTATCTTTGTAATGTAGGCTTAGCAAAGAAGAGCCACCCAGTGGATTTGCTAATAAACCGTTATTATTATTATTATTATTATTATTATTATTATTATTATTATTATTATTATTACTTAATGACAACTGTTTAAATTCGTCATGACCTACGACATCTGTAATTTCGTGAACGATTGTGAACCGGAAGCAAATTGCAGTTCTATTGTCGGTGATCCTGTCCTCCTCGCGCCCCCTCCCCCAACAGCACACCCTTTACAAACCCCCCAAAATTAGAGTTAACAAAGTACAGGCCATGGTATACTTGTGTATGTATGTATGGCGTCTGTATGGTGGTACCGTTTCCTTAGGTACCGTTAGGGGCTAAACTGAAATATTTTTGAACATCTCAATTACAAACTTAATTCAAAAATAATTTATTCTGTCACATTCGTAATTTATTAAATAACCAACGATAATAATTTACCATAAATCAGTGTACAATGAACAAAAGGTCCTTGATCACTCGCTAGTGCATATTTTGTGTAACAATTTCAATTCGTAGGTCGGTAAATTATGATCGTCCGGTCATCAGTCGAGAGTCAATTTTAAGTCATCATCGGAGTCAACTTCAAATCGATTCTTGGAAATAATATGATTCACAACCCTAAGCCTTTTGTAGTCTTACGTTCCTAACTCTCGAATGTCAACCCAAAAAAATCCAAAACCGTAACAGTTTTGTCCTTGGATTGATTCTGTACTTGTAGAACCAAAGCGGCTCTCATCACATTTCAGTTAATCTTGCATCTTTTCTTCCCTCTTGGAGTGAACGCTTTTTGCTACAGCTCACGTGCAGCAAGTGAGATATCTTAGTCCAGTTTGTTGACTGCCAGTCCTCTTGCAATTTCCACAAGCGCTCTTGTTGGTCGTCCTGCCATTAAAAATGATCAAATAAGCTAGATGTGCTATATCACCGAAAAAGGGTATTCTAAAAATGATGAGCAACACATCGTGTTCAGAGAGTTTCCCAAGGGTTGGGGAAATGTACCATTTCTCCTCATTTAGTCAGTTTGTCATGTTTTCGTTTTGTTGATGTGGATGCAATTTCAACTAAATGGTTTGGTAACTTGAAGGTTCCTTATTTTCCTGTCATCCTGTCGAGGCGTACTTTGCTAAACTGGATATTTTTACTTTCCCAAGCAATCTTTTGCCTCACGTATTTGGAGAGGTATACGGTCAGTTGGCATCTTAATCAATCTGTACCTGACATTCCTTTGTTTAGATAAGGAATAGCATTAGCGCTGTTGTCCATCACGCCAGCGATGTCGAAATGAGCCCAGTGTTTGGCTTCAACAAACTCCTACAAAACAGTGTTAGTTTGTTATTGGGTTATCAACTTTAGGAAATTTTCGCGACAAAAGTGCTATTTGCGCTGTTGTCCATCTCGCCACTGACGGCGAAATGAGATCAGTGAATTCAAAAACTCCTACAAAAAAACTTGAACGTGTTTTCTTTTATATTCGGTTTTGAAGTTTAGGAAATTTTTGCATCCTGCCCCCGCTTTGGCGTGAAAAGAAACAAGGCCCGGTTTGGTGAATCTCGGACACTTCACAAGAAACTAAATCTAGGCGATTGAAAGTAATCATCCCGAGAAAGAAAGTCGTGCATAACTGACCATCTCATTAAAAATGTACTTTTACTTAACTTTAATGAGTCTTATATTGCACAAACCCCCCTCCCCCCTGCAAGCAAACCTACCCCTCCCCCCTGCAGGTTTCCCCTCTGAGAAAGTTTATTCATTTACCAAGAGAAATGTTTCCGCCTAAACAAGGATTTATTTCTACTATTTTCTTGGGTGACGTCTCCACTAGTAAGAAATTTAGTAAATAAACCCCTCACGGCAGCTGGTATATCGGAGTATAACGCCTGAGACAGAAAGAATGTCGTCAGATGAGAATTCCACAGCTGCTATCGAACGTTCGCTTCTCGGCCAACTGTTCATTTTTCGGATAATATTCCAGCATCGGACATAATCCTCTGATACACCAGCCGCCGTACTTACCACATAGCCGCTGTTTTAAAGATCACGAAACAAGAAGGAAAGAACGAAACACGGCTTAGGGGTACGGAAAAATTAGGCGGAGCGTTAGTTGGAAGGGAGATGGAGCGTTAGAGCGGCTCAATGAAGAATTAAAGGTACTTCAATACGCTACCTTAAGAAATGCTGCTGCAGTACACGCTCCAGCGGACCTACTTAAATGGAGAAAATGAGAACACCAAAAACTTCAACTGTATTCCTCGTGAATATGGATGGACAGACACTGCTGACTGAAACACAGCACTAGTGCTACGGATGGTTTCATTATGTTTGGAACGTTTCGCCTTGGTCTCCTCCAGCATTAGCGTACTGACGGATAGGAGTTTACTGCCTAAACATGAGGAAATCAATCACAGCTGCCATATCTCTAGATCAGCATATGTAGTGTGACACCCGAAATGACACTAATGAAATCATGCGCGACAAAAAAGAGCTTAGGTGCTTTGGATCTAGGAAAAATGACCAAATTTTCATACATTTTTATGGCCTTTAACCCCAAGGAGCAACCACCATCTTAATCAAACATAAATGTCACGAGAATAAAGGAAATGAACACCAAGAAGAAAAGGTATTGATTGTTAAACAAATTCTCCTCATCAGTACCATAGGAAATGCATATGGCGAACAGTGTGGAGAATATGCAAGCTGATATCAGGGTGTAAAGGGTTAAAAGTTACCAAAATATGCAAAATGACCACGTTTGAGGTCCCTTATGGACATCCTCATTACGCTCTGCATAGTGGGATATGAAATATCAAATCTATAGTCCCGTGTAGTTATATCAAGGATACGGCAACACTTGAGATTGCACATTACCAACTGGCCGCTTTAGAAATAAGTAGAAAACTAGGAATGATACATGTACGTTGAAATCAACTGAGTGATTAAATTTATTTCAATCATTTGATGATCGTAATGCTTGCAACTTTGGGACTAATCAATTAAAAATAAGCTGAATAAGTAGCCTCTGAAAGTCGGAGAATTGCAAAGCTTGTAACGTTACGTGGTGTATACTATTCAAAATAGAGACTCTTATACAGGAATTTATTACGTGAGATTTCACGTAAACTTTCTCAAGCTTGCTAACACTACTAATTCGTCTGCTATGCTGCTCTTCCAAGCGCCACACCATTCTTGTAGTTGATTGATTTTCACAATAATTTTTATTTTGTCCCAGCCCCCTCTCATTTTAAAGGTGACGAATAACTAAAATACACAAAGCATGTAAAACTTTCAACCGCTGGAAATTTCTAGAAGGACGAAAGAACAGCACATTCAAGCTATCGAGGAAAAGGGACCGTCTTGGTACAATTCATAAACGTTTTTGCAATATAACTAAGAGTGGAGTGGACGTGAAGGTTTATCATGCGCGAATGATAACAACTTGACAGATTTACACAGAAACTGGAAATCTGTCAACTTGCTACATTCAAACAGACAGTTCATACACACACCAAAAAAACTACAGTTCCACTGACTCAGCCTAAATTAGTTATGTTTAACCCATGTTATGTTTAGTTAGTTATGTTCAACCCACTGGAGACCGATCTGGATCGCTGCCCAGGGGCCCGTTTCTCGAAACTCCCGATAACTTTCCGGGCCCGGTAAGTACTTTTTTCGAGCTCATTTATTTATCCGCTAATGGTAATCATTGGCTCAAACTTAGCGATATGCTTCACGAAATTATAAAGATTAAAATTTAGCTTTCAAAATCAATTAAAATTGTATAACTACTGGAGAATGTTGTGTACCTAAAATAGTTTTCGGGCCCGAAAAGTTACCGGGAGTTTCGAGAAACGGGCCCCAGGGTGGCTACACCCGGTACCACCTGATCTGGTCTTTCCCCAGAAGGGCCCCCTCCTGGTTTCTCCTGCATCTCTAGATTAGCCACTCTTCCCTGCCACCCACAATTTTGCCCATTATCTGCCTCTTGTGGCCTTTGTGACAGTAGGTTCAATTGACAATCAGATGTAATTAATTCTCGAAAGAGTTCATCACTGTAAGTTACATGTTGGACGCTTTAACAAGCTATGAGCCTTAGGTAATTTAAATAACTACAAATAACTCTTTTGTGACTAACATCTCTTATCTGAGGAGAATTTGCTTACTACTTTGGCTATTGCATAAAGTAACAAATCTTGTCAAATCGCCAAGGTAGTTGCAAAGACATCAATGGGTACCACACAGAGGATCAGTATTTTAAGTAACAAAAATTTCCCGGATCAGTGAATATTTTTACGAAATGATCAAATGCAAGACTACCCTGACGTTTGCATAGTTTTGACGTCGATATAGCTTACAACTTTGACGTCATTCTTAAATAAAAATAGTACACTCTGCACAAGAAACTAGTTCTCAATGGCCTGCACGCAGACTAGTTCTCAAAGATTGCAAAAGGATTGCAAACATGTCCGTTCTTCGCATTTGCATGTATCATCTTTTTATCAATTTTTTTGACACCAAACTACATGCCTTAAGCAGATGCTTTGACTAGATGCCTTAAACTAGATACCTGATAGTGAATCAGTTACCTAAAAATATCTTGAACTGCAACGGAGCAGCACTCTGGTACAGCCTACAATGTCAAGAAAGGCAAGCGGAATCTCTGAACAAGTTTCCACAGATGTGGAACAACATTTTGAGGAACAACATGTTTCGATGGGTCTCCCATCATCGCAATCTTCACTTTTAATGAAAGCGCAGCAATTTTGGAAAGCAGGCTTGGCTCACACTAGGTTCTAGGTAGTAATAGCCGAAGATTTTATTCATAAAGAGTCATAATTCAGCCTACGTGAGCCACACAGCCAGTCTATATGACAGATTTTTTGGTCTGATCGAATCTAAATGGCATCCTGATATGAATATCAAAAAAATTGTCGATATTGATTGTCCTTCCCCGCGCTTTTGCCGTTTAAAATGTGACATTTTTCTTCCGGTCATGTTGAAACCCGCGCAAAGGGAGACCTGGGGATAGTCAGGTTGTGACGTCAATTCAGGAATGGAGTCGATGCCAAAACATATACTACAGTTTCTGTAGCATGAAGCAACTTGGAGAATTACCGGTCGCCCGACACTTAATCTCCCTGATTCACAGCGGTCAAACGCAGGACGCGTGCGCAGTTCCTGCCACAATTTTACAAAAGAAAATACAGACAAATGTCGAAAGTTTCCCTTTAACCGCAAAACGTGCGTGTGTTCAGAATGGCCGCATCCACAAATTTTATCGACGTGAAATCTAGTTTATCGGAACATTTTAGGCATTGTTTTCATACGAGCTTCGCGCTCGTATAAGTGTGAACTGATTCAAACTTCAAGGCTCTGAAAAACCGGAATTGACGTTGTTTTTTGCGTTTGACAGCTGTGCATCTCCCTGATTATTGTAGCCAACATGACCGTCTGGGCCCTACATCACGGCAACACGGAAAGGCGCAACAACTTAGAGCAAAACTTCCTCTTTCAAATCGGCACTCTTACTCCCCAAGGATCAAAGAACGCTTTTCATTCAACTAATTTATTCCTGTTTCTGCCACGCCATGTTTCCAGCAATAGCGTAGCTGCACCGTTCTACATATAAACCTTGTAAATCAAAATTCTGTTTCTCACTTTCCCAACGACACAGCACCACAGTTTCTTTGCAAACCAACCCCTTTATTCAGAAGCTAATTATTGTTTGAGAGACTAAGCAATGAGATGACAATGAATATGACAAATCAAGTATGAACGGCGGAAATGAAATCAAATGAAGAATGATCCTTCACCTTGAAGCAACTTGTGTGCTACATACCTCTTTTTCCCTGTATTTCTAATATCAGCCACATCTGACTCAATCTGCTCGGTGTAGTGTTTGTACAAAGGCATCCGCCACATTCTTTCCCCACAATCAAACCCAGCCTTCAAAAACAACAAGTCCTTTATTTTCAAACAACAAATAAACATAAATAAAGTTCTTTAAAAGCCCCCGCAAACGACGAAACATTGCTGCGGAAACATTGCTCCCCAAAGTGTTTCTTGGGCGCGCAAACGACTGAGAAACAATGTTTTCTTGCCGGGCACTGAGAAACGTTTGCACATGCCCAATTTAGAGCCTGCGTGACCTTTTCCGGCTTTACATAGATGAAAGGCGAGACAAAATGGCCGCAACTTACAATGTTGTATCAGTCTCTAGAATTGAGAACTTTTCTTTTATAAACTGATACAGTTACACGTAAGAAAAAAAAAACGTTTGGCAAGCAAAAGAGCAGAGACTATCCCATTCTTTCCAGTGTAGCTGCAACATGATTTTGAAACATGTTTAAAAACCACACCTCATTGCAAGCACAAAAATGTTAATGGAATTGTACGCAATTTTGGCATATGGTGAACTACGCAGTCATGTGACAAGCTACTGCTGTATTCAGTTTGGTTCAAATTTCACGGTCAGGTTACTCTCAGAAAGCAAATACCTGAAAGATTTGATGCCACAATGTAAGGGAGTTGGTAAATACTCCTGTTGCACCTTGTCCCAAGGCAATGTCCATTGCGCCTTTGTAGAACAAGATAAAAAATAAAAATGTCAGCAACTGGCAATTTGGTCACTGCACACGACCTCAGCTTGCCTTGAGCAAAGATGCAAGTACGGCAATAACAAGACCTGTACAAGAGAAGACAAATAATCTCAAGTCCAGATGTGCGTTTCTTGAAAGTCCCGAAACTTTTCGAGCCCATTTGGGGCAAGATCATTCACACCGAATCTTGCAAACAAGACGTTTGTAAGCATGAAACTTTGCTAAAAACATGTCAAAATAACAGCCTTGAAGAATGATTGGTTCGTGTTTGTACAAATAGCTTATCAGAGCCCAAAAGTTTCTTGTCTTTCTTGTGCTTTCACGAAAAGCACGCTAAGGCAAGAGAGTGCTTGAAAATGAGACTTTTTTAAGACTCTACAAGAACCAAAGAAAACTTTCTAAGCACAAGAGAACAAGAATACTCCTGTACTCCTCCGGTCTGCCATAGTTTTAATTAACTATCCAGCTAAAATGAAGTTGGAAAATAAGCAATTTTTAGTCAGGGTATCTGTGAAGGGTCAGTGGAAATGGAAAGAGGGAAAATAATGAATGAAGAAAAGGGAGAGCCGGATCACTGACATGTGCCTGCTTTTGTTTTTTCTTTTTCTTCTTTTTGCGTTCTTCCTATTCTCCACTGGAGTAAATTCTTTAGGAATTCTCAAGACAGTGTGGAGGAATTCGACGACTTTTCAAGAATAACAGTGGATAAAGGAGTTTTCACAGCACAGTCCGGCAGCTCGCAATCATAAACATCGGCCAGCCACTTAGAGTTTCAAAATGACTAAAACAAAACAGGGAATTTTTAATTTATGACCAGTTACTTTCCATGAGAAGTAGGCTTCTTCAAAGCTTAATGACAGCCCTGTTTACAGGGTCTTTTAAGACCTTGCAAGCCTTGAAGTAGCCTGTGTGCAGACGTCTCCTATTTCCTTTGCTTCAAAGGAATTAGGATCGAGATGTCTACGTGCAGGCTATCCTTGAAGAAGGAACAATTTTAACTTTTGTAACAGTCAACAGTTACCAGTGAGTGTCGCAACATCAATAATAGCCATGGGTTTAAGTTCGCTAGCATAACAGAGAGCATCAGCAAGGATCAGCCTGCCCTCTGCATCTGTGTTGTCAATCTGCAAGACAACCACAAAACAAAAAGAGAAGGTTGATTATTATTTTATATGAAGCATGTGAGCAGGCTCACTTACTTGTGTGAATATCTACAACCAAAACACCAACTACTCACACAAACACCCAAAAAGTGAACCTATTTGAACTCTATTTAGTTTTAGGATCATTTCTGTGATTTCTGATGACTCCAAAAATTTTCAGGTAGACTCTAGAGGCTGATTGCATAAACAAAGTTTAGGGAAGGTTTAAACCATTTTAAGTAACTGAAGGTCAGAACGATCAGCACAGTTTGTTAGACTCTATATGATCTATGTGCCCTTTGTAGTTGGTTTCTTATAATACAGTTATGGCTTATGGTTAGACACTGCTTATAGGGACCCAGTATAAACCCTGATTTAGCATTAAACCAGGTATAATGTAGACTTTGTTAAGCAATCCATCGGTCTTCTTTATGATGAAAATGAATTTGCTTGTCAAAGCAAACAACACGATGGCCATGTCCCACTAGAACACCACAACCTTTTCCAGCACATGAGAAGAGGGTGATCATCTGTAGGGGGATTTAGGGAGGAGCTGAGGGGGCTGCATCCCCCCCCCCACCCCCTTGTTTGGCACTTTTTATCACCAAAATCTGATGAGTGATATTTGACAAAAATACCAAAATCTGCCATCTGAAGCCTCAAACCCTTATGTCACAGCATCTCAGAGAACCTACTTTTTTCATGGGGTGCAACAATCCCCTCCCTCCCCTCAGGTTGCCAGCCTTGTTTCTGAATTTCCTCAGAGGTGGACCCAGGGGGAGGGTTGAGGGGGTTGCAACCCACCCTTTGAGAAGTTTCCAAACTTGTCTGACTCCTCGTGGCTATCGCTTGTTCATATTGTTATTTTATATGTACCTACCAATTAATTGATTTTTAACCCCCCCCCCCTTCCTCTGAAAAAATCCTGGATCTGCCCCTATTCCTGGATCCACCCCTGGTGATTAACATATTTCACACTGTCTCAGCCCATTCTATCCTTGTTTACCTCTCACTGACCTCAATAGTCTTTCCATTTCTTGCAGTAACAACATCTCCAGGTTTATTAGCACATCCTGATGGCATATTCTCACACAGTGGAATGAGAGCAGTGACATTGATTGGCACTTGAAGCCTTGCTATGGCTTCAAAAGCAGCACTGACTGTAGCAGCTCCACCCATGTCAGCTTTCATTTGTCCCATTCCAGCTGCAGGCTTGATGCTAATACCACCACTGCAAATGAGAACAAAAATGTGTCAGAAAATGGAATACTCAGAATACCATGAACGTTGGACAAAGACAAAAAATTGCATCAGTTGTCAATTGAAAACCTCTCAGAACTTTGAGTCAATTGGGAAATGTTAAATAAGTTACAACAGAGAAATAAAATTCACTTGGTAATTTTGACAATTTATTTATAAGAAAAACATACCTGTCAAATGTCACACCTGCAGGGAGAGAAGAAGAAAGGTCAACTGATAAGCTAAGAAACGTTATTCAGTTTGTTGCAACCATGAGGGCCCTTACATATACTGAGCCTAATGAAAATAAGGAACAGCTACTGTTTTTGACAATTTGCACCAGGTTCAGCGCACGTCAAATTCGACATTTGACCTTGGCCTATGTCACTCAAGCAAGGTTTCTAACCATCACTTATTAAAAATCCAAATTTCCATAAATAAGCTCAGCTGTCCACCCATGTTTGTCCAAGGTTTTTTAGACCCAGCTACATTTGGCAACTTTTTTTGGATTTTTCATCCTAACACAAGGTTTGTGACTGGTACGTTTTAAAGACAAGGATAAAATGCTTACTGCAAAATACAGTCCTTTCAATTAAAACCTTGTTACCAGGACGTCACAAATGACCACCCATAAACTGATCATTAGGGTACACATGAAAATTTTAGATTTACAGGTGGCACATTTTTAGAAAAAATCATCACATCACCACGGCCAGTAGGTGATGAAAATTGTTCCGTTACTATATTTACCACCTTTACAGGAAAGGCAACAGATACAACAGTCTCAAAAAAGTCAACAGAAATTCAATGAGTTGAATTTTTGTGTCTATTAATAGCGCAGGTCAGTTACATTGTAATACCAACAAGTCAAATGGTGGATGTACAGTTTATTTTGTTTGAGAAATTATGCACAGAAAATTGTTGTGAATTAAAATGGTGGTCAAGATATCAAGTTTAGAATAACTTAAAAAGGCACTTGAAATGAATGATGGTATTTGTGTCTGATTTATTCCAAATGTCAAAATATTACTGACAGAGGTGACTAACATCTTGCAGTTTAGTAAACATCTTGCCTTACCTTTCCCTACAAAAACTAAAGGAGATGAGTCCTTTTTCTCACCACCAAAATACTTCATTTCCAAGAATACGCTGGGTTCAGTTGAACCCTTGCCAACACTGAGAAAAGCACCCATTTTGTTTTCCTCTGCCCAACATTGGTCTCTAATGTGTGAAAAAAGAAAGAATAATTGGTAATGATTGGAATGTTAACAATTCACTTGTTATGAGAATAAAAGAGAGAAAAATGAAAAATGAAATTAAATTGTTCTGTTGATACTGTTACAGTGCATCCAACAGTCATTTTTAGTATCATGAATACAAATACCCTGTAGAACCTGTATTGACTAAAAAGACATTGATTTTCACACAACATAAACCATATAACATGTTAAAAAAATAACAAGAATGCCACTTTCTTTTACTGACACTAAACTTTCAGGAATCAACCTTTTTAGTAGGGGGAAATGCGGGGAGATGGGGGGGGGACATATTAGACCAACAAAAATATATTTTGTATCCCCCCTTCCCTATGTACATCCCCTTCACCTTTTGGTGTTCATAATTATAAATTGCCTCGCACCTAGCATGCACCGCCACTTGTTCTACATCAGACAGCCGTTTGGTCAGTCTTTCAGCAAACATTGTAGGTGTCATCAAATTTGATGGAGTTTCCATGAGTTCTCTTGCAAAATTCTGTGCTCTAGACAGAAGCAATCCATCTTGCCAGAGTTTTTGCCATGTCTGCAATTGAGATTTCTCCTCTTTCCTGAAAAAAAATGAAATTATTGTTTCACTTTAATTATCACCAAGCTGAAGTTTATGACCTGTGAATGAGACAATCTAGTAAACTTGCTCTGAAAACTTAATACACACTTTTAAAATTGCAACAGTATAAAGTAATGTGAGCTGATGTCAGTTAATTTTTGAGATACCTGAAAGATACCTGTCTTGATAGCTGCTTTTTATTCAGCAAAACAATAGATAGTGTTTTCTGCATAGTCTGATTGGCTACTCAAACTTGGGATATTATCTGCTATTCACCTCTCAGCATTTTTCTGGATTTCGCGCAAGGTTTCCCTTGTTTCTCAGAAAAAGGACCTATTTAGTGTACGTTATCCAATGGATTGGTGAAGCCACGTCGTGACTTGGCAAATATCCACCACTAGAGCGGTTTTCATTTGAGTGTCGAAAGTAATTCGTGTTTTGCTTTGGATTTGCTTTACTTTGCTCTGTGATTGGTTAAAAAATCTCGCGCCACTTTCTCAACCAATCAGAAGTAAAACTCAAACCAATCGTGACTTGCTCGCACGAGTTTTCCCGCGCTTGGCGCCGGTTA
>Ga0126336_10000186_pt1 | contig 19916 bp, 9 predicted proteins | sample SidCmetagenome_FD_92530 | JGI IMG/M metagenome (GOLD analysis project Ga0126336, IMG submission 92530) | Coral microbial communities from El Islote,Puerto Morelos, Mexico - Siderastrea C C metagenome | ecosystem: Host-associated > Invertebrates > Cnidaria > Coral | place: El Islote,Puerto... | reverse complement strand
TTGTAAATGTTTCTTAAATTTGATTAATTTTGATTGTATAGTTATTAGTAACTTAGTAATTTAAGTAATTGTTCCTGAAAAGCCCCATTGGGGAGGTAACAATAAAGTATGTATGTATGTATATGTATGCAAGTATGACAGACATACGGTGTTGGCAAAAGTATAAAGATTACACACTTTGATAGTAAACAGGACGTTTCTGGTCTAGAAAGAGCGCGCGCGTCGAGCCAAGAAGTTACGAGGAAACAGCAAAAAAGGAGCAAAACAAAATCGAAAGCTTGTAACAGTCATCTCGTAAACACATATGCCAGTTTGGAACCATAATATATTTTGACATTTAGCACACTTGACGACTCTGATGAGCATATGGATACTGGACACCACGTCGTGCTACCCGAGAATGAATGTGTATACGACACTAGACGAAGAGTGGGCCGCTACAGTAACTTCTGTCGAGGGAAAGAGTCAGAAGATTAGTGACAGTCAATACCATCCTGACACTACAGTACAATTAAGAAGAGGCTCGCTAGGGATGGGCTCTTAGGAAGCAGAAAGCAACTGGCAGAATCTCACCTGCCGTCAAGGAATACTTCACGCAAGTGTCTTTCTAATGAAGGTACCAACTGATGGACACTCAAACGCAAACCCAGCTAATATCGCAGAAGATCTGAAGATAAGGTTCGCGAGACCAGAGTGGCTGGAGGTACAAACTATCAAAGATTATTTTTCTCGACTGGCTGCGTAGCAAAGAGGCCAGTTTGTGGACAACAGACTTGATCATACATAACGAAAGTTGAAGTTATGTACCCTGAAATCTATGTGCGATTTTTTGGGCCTGGACATTGATGAGCGCAAACTAGCTTTATTGTATTGTATATTGACATTACAAATAGAGCAAGATTGCTTTCTCGTACTGTTTTTGTAGTTCAGCGGCGGTTTAACAGTCTCAAATAGAGTTTAAAAGCAAAGTTACTGTTTCTCACAGGTTTTTTAACTGAAGTAGGCCCGACCAAATCAAGTTGAAGTGTTGAAACACAAATAAAGCTATGATGGCTGTTCAATTATTACTTTTGACAATATGTGAGGTTTGTGAGGGTGTGACTGCAAATGGGTGTCAAAAGCCCCTAAAAAATAAATGGGCCAAATTTTTCTCAATTGATTTGGATTCTACTTACACTGGGGTAACTCCTGATAGTAGAATCAATTTTAGCTAGTTTGGCAGTTAAAAAATATAAAGGGGTGAACTTTGACATATTTGGGTAGAGGTTTTCACTTCAAAATCTGGCCAAAACTAGTGCCAGACCCAGACTGCCAGATCCCTCTATGCCAAATCCCTACATATGAACTGAAAGAGTATTCATAGTAGAAACACACCATACCATTAATGAGTCCAAAGGATTTTTAGTTTTGTTTTTATTGACCTTTAAACCTAGCCCTTAAAAAACAAGATTTTCAGTAAATTGAGGGCCCTAGATAGGACCCCCCTAACACTTTTCAACCAAAAGTTAGAAAACAAAACCAAATTGGCTTTTGGAATATCTCATCAAGGCTAACTTCTGCAGCAAGTTTCATCGAAATCAGTTCACCCCCATTTCCACCCTTTGGTACACTTTCTTAGACAATGACACTTAAACAAGACTGTCCCCACCACGAAAGCTGTTTGAAGCCTTGAAACTGTCGAGGAAGCAGCTAGAGAAAGAAATGAACACGGGTTGGTTTTATTCTTTGACGGTTTAAAGTTTTTGCTTTGAACAGTAACTTCATTCGAAGAAGCAGAACGATTCCAGATCCTGTCTTTGCAAGATATTGAGCAGGCTGCTGATCGACCGATAGCTGCTGCGGACACCATCCAATTGTTGATCTCAGATATTGAAAACAAAAATAGTTGTACTGATGTAACATAAATCCTGAAAGAGACTGACAAAAGTCAGGAACTTGATTGATCAACTACAGCAATACGGAAGCAGCAGGTCAGGTGTACTGCTTAACGAAAATGTGTATAATAGCCCTACTGCCTCCACAGGACAAACCTGTGGGGGGGGGGGGGAGCAGGGGGGAACGCGAAAGGCAAAAGGGGGAAGGGAAAAAAGAAACACCTGCCGTAAAAAGAGAAAAAAAAAGAACGCTTGATCGCAGGTTCCCACAGGGTAGGTTCCTGGGCGCCCACGATACGTCATCGAAGATGAACCATACGGTTTGTACGAGAAATGCATGTTTTACATGTACATACTTAGCGATGGTTTCCCATTCCGCCCTTAGTTTTACTTCAGTTACAAAATGAAAACTGATAAAGCTAAAATATCACAATATATAATAATAATTGAGTAGCTGCTAGGCAGGATTCGACTGCGCAAGAAAAAAAAGGAAAGAGGTATTTCTTGTAATGTTCTTATTTCTCATCGGCTTTTGCATTGGTTTTCCAATGTCATCCATGTGATCCCACATTGTCAAAAGAAATCGGCAAAATTTACGAGAAATCCAAGTGCATCATTATTTGATTTCATTTTTAACCTTGCCCTCATCATCAGTCATGCTCTCTTCCTTACCGAGTAGGTAGTTGTGTGTACAGTAATCGGTGGATTTTTTTCCTATTTTGCCAAATCGTGATAAAAATAGAATACAGTGCATCCGGACTGGGGGCAAAGGAATGTCACAGAGAAAGAAAAGGAATACCAGTAAAAGTAAGAATTTTTTACTGGAAATAAGTTCAAGTGGATTTTTTAATTTGTACGATAAATTGAAGTGTTTCTCCTAAAACAGGTGCTCTCCAAAATAATCTTTTTGCATGACGTGCACTTTTGCTTTCGGTCCTGTTACTTTATAGAAAACTAAAAATCTTGAAATCACAATAAAATAGTGAGTTCAGTCACCCTTATTCTAAGGATTTATTCAATAACACAGTCGATATTCTGTTCGCGTCCCTTGAAGTCACATCTAGACGAGGAAATCATGCGTTGAAGCTGAATCAATCAATAACCCGCAACAGGAACAGTCAAATTCAGGTGACTAAGCAAATTTAGTTAAAATTCACGCTTTTAAAATTCAGTCAAAGATACTTATCTTCTGTGGAGTGTTGATTTAAAGGAAAGGAATCAGTGAAACGCATTTAACGTCTAAATCGATATTTCTAGATACAATCTTTTCCTCACGTGTACCTGAGTTTTTCATTTATTCATGACCATATAATTTTCAGTCGATGCATCTCCAACTTCTACGCTTTAAGTCATCGCTGGTTTGGAAATTTTCTCAAGGCTAACGAAAATGGGATAGGGAAATTGCTTGTTTACAGGATGAAGGGTAAGTAAAGTACACTGTATAGAAACCCTCTGGTGAATTTTACTTTATCGCTTAATTCTCATTTTTCTCGCTCGAGGCGGTAAAATCAGACGGTTTTTAACTAATTATTTACAAACCCTTGAGTTTCATCCAACATTCTCCTTCACTTTATTCAGTTTACTAGCTAGGAGACGTTACCCTTTTTTTCTTGTCAACTGGGTCTAGAAATTCTCTATTGTCAACGGCATCTTTTGTTAACCACCTCAAGCTCAAGCGATGACACTGCCACTAATGCGCTAACCTTTAAGTAATCATCAAGATTGACCTCGACAAATTGTCAACTGACAAATACATTTATTAGTGTGTTTTTACTGAGGTCTGTAGTAGGACTAAGTGGTATAAACTAATAAAGAAGTAGTACTATTCTGATTTCTCCATCATAATTTACTTATCAATTAAGAGAGAGAGAGAGCGATTAACTCAGTAGGACCCACCATATCCCTCTCTTATCAATAGATGCTTCCAACATTTCTACGTACATACTATTATGAACCTAATAACCATCCATCTCGCAACGAGTCCCCCTGTACAGCTCCATGGGAGGTTTCAGTTTCCGACTGGTGTGCGAAATGTCGCTTGTTCCACTGCCGTGATCTGTTATCTCAACTTACTTATTTTTAAGCACTCAGTTTTATTTTTTCAGGTTTATGCATCACACGTACTCCGATCTCGCCTTAATGTTGTGGCTGCAAGCATTGACTTCTGTATGCACTTTTGGTTCCCTTCTAGTTTTACGAAACAGAGCGTTTGGGATGGCTCAAATAACAACCTTCGCTATGATTTTGTTAACTATCATTGGACACAACCGTCTTCGAGGTAAGGAATACTTCACTCACAGTAGATACAAGATTTATTTGTGGTTAAAATGTTTCGAGCTCGACACACCGTTATCGACTTGGTTTTATCTTCTGTAGGTATAAGGATTGGAAGGAAGAAAACAGAGGTTATCCATAAAGGAAAATCGTTACAAGGTCAGTAAAACGTGTACTACTTTTGAACCCTATTTTTGACAACTGTTATCGCAAATTGCCATCAACAAATTTAAAAAACTGTGACTGGTTATTTCATCTAATGTTAATGAAGAGTTTCAGCAAAGAAAGTGTCCTTATTGTTTTCATCCACGGTTCTTGACCTTTTGACATTTGCTCAACTTTGTGTATGTTCCTAGAATATTTATTTTATCAATTTTGAGTTCTTCTTTTTAACATTGCTTTAATCGTTCTTCATCAACTGCGTGTATGCCTTCTTCTTACTATTTTAATACTTCTTTCGTCACTCTTGTGCTAATGACCTTTTAATTTTTCTTTAAACATATCTATATTGCATGCAGATCTGGTGGTCCTTGACAGTCACATAACTCCGCATGACCTTGAATACTTGAGCGCATTTGTGAAACCAAAACTTCTTGAGGACAGTAAAGCAGAGGGAAGTAAGTGTAGCTGCAGTTATAGTGTAGTAATTCGAGGGAGCAGGGCAGTAACGATACTATTAAAGGCAGACTAAAAATAGCTGTTTAAATTTAGAGGAAAATTGTAGTGGATCGTGTGGCAAAATCAATCTTTGATTTCTTCTTTAGCGATGCTTCAGAAAAATGGAATTGAAGACTTCCGTCCTCTGGATGTTTCTATGGAAACTGACGAAGTCCCATCTGATGGCCAACAGTTCGAGAATGAAATCGACCAGGCGTCAGTAGCCGATAATAGCAATAAGAATGGAGATTATGATTTAAGGAACATGCCTGAATATAACTTGGAAACCAAAGCAGATTTTAAAGGGAATCAAGAAGCTATTGACTGGATGATGAAAGACCCCAATGACTATAACGTCAAATCGTATGAGGATAGCGTAATGGATGATACAGACAATTTCGGTCAGAGCAAGTACTCTACCCGTAAGGAAGATGAAGATGACACTGAAAATAATAGCCATTCTTTTCATCACAAAAACTATGGGAGTAAAAGACACCATGGCACGTCTCTGGAAAACAGCGACCTTCAAGATTTGGGAGGTGACGTGGATGATACACATTCTCCATTAAACGAGATGAACACCAGGCACAACAGAAATCATGACGGAAAAACAGCCAGATGGAAAAATAGATCTGATAATGACGATTATGAAAATTCTGAGTACTTTGAAAATGTAGGAAATGGTAAAAAATCGTGGGATGATACTGATGGCGATTTTCACGACGACATAATCAATGACAAAGATAGAGAAGACGATGCCGATCAAAGTCCCCGAGAAACTACAATGAGAAATCTCAACGACCGAATTATGAACCAGGATGCCAGGCTATTCAGAGAATTGGACAACTTTCGAAATATTGATAACTTTGGAAATATAGATGATTCCGATTCTATTCTGGGTGACCTTAATGGACATCACGATGAATATGGAGATAAAAATGAAGGCATAGAGAGTCACTATGACTCTGAGGATGAGGAAACCAATTTAAATTTAAAGCAGGAAAATGCTGACAATAACCAGGAAAACAATGATCATGGAAGTGAAGATGGTAGTAAAAACTCCGATCATGTCAACAAAATTTCAAATTCACACGAGAAGGAAGTTGACAATAACCAGGAAGATGATGATAGTGAGAGTGAAAGCGAAAATGAAGACTTCAACGATGAGATTGCAACTTCACATTCAAACGACAGAAAACAAGAAGATGGCAATCGTGAGAGTGAAAATAAAGCTGAAAACTCCGACAATGAGGACAAAATGTCGAACGAGAGGAAAGCACATAATGACCAAGAAGATAATGATCAAGAGAGTGAAAGCGAAAATAAAAGTCAAAACACTAATGCAAGTGACCAGGCCGAGAACAAAAATGGAAACGACGACACAATGTATCCTAAAAGTAGCAGTAGAGTAAACAAACAAGACAAGAGTGCTTCACTCGATGATGAAAAAGATGAAATAAATGACAAAGAGGAGGGAGTTAAGTCGAAAGCTAATAACGTAGCCAGCGATCAAGAGATTTCAAACATCAAAACTAAACACGCAAATAGGGACAATAAACTGAAGGAGATGACACAAGAAGAGACAGATCACACTGATAAGCAAACAAACACGAAGCAAAATACCCAGAGTTCAACAAGCACAGAAAACAAAAGCGCCAAAAACCAAGAAGAGAGGATTGTCAACGAAATCGAAGGAAACGTACTCTCTAGTAATGAAAAGGAAGACCATAGAAATAATGGCAAACTGTTACAAGAGGCAACAACTGATTCCAAAAGTGAGAATGTAAAGCAGTTCTCCACGGAAAATGTTGGACACGAAGACGGAATCAAACCTCTTTCACTCAAAGTAGAAAATGACAAACATCCTACTAATAAAGATCTAAACCTTGTCAACAGCAAACTCTCACAAGAAACACATATTGGTTCAAAAATTAAGAATGAAGACCTCACCACGGATAAAGCTGGACACGAAGAGCAGATCACAAGCGCTTTCCCTGTTCCAGGAAATGGCAAACAATCTGCAAACGCTGATTCAGTTATTCGGCATTCAAATTCCGATACACATCAAGCATCTTCTTCGATTGCCGAATACAATCGGAAAATTATAACAGCTGACAAACCTTTGATAACTACAGACAATGCTGGAACAAGTGACAGCAATAAACAACAGCTAATACATAAAAATGGCGAAGACACAAAAATAAAAATGGAGCAAGATCATGAAGAGAAACTGCCGGTGAAGTTTAAGAGACCGACGCTTAATGAGCGAACAAAGGGACAGCTTCGTCAGGGAACAAGGCATAATCATTATAGCGAAGTAAACGGGCCGACAACAACTGGTTTCCGTAGGAACCAGCCAAACTATGGTCCCTCTTCGCGTATTTATTCATTATCAGACCTACAAAGGATGCAAAATATTGTGTCTTACTTGAGAGGAACGGAGACCTCCAGGTCCTCTCCCACGGGAATCTCAAGATACAGTCCAAGGAACTTCTCCCTACAAAGTCTCTATTATTATCCCAAGCATCCAACGCCTCAAGAACAAACTGAACCTAGTCCAGGAACAAAAGGTAAGAAAGTTTAAAAGACTGACTTTCGTAACGTCCTAACTGCAGGTTATTTCTTTAAGCGTGCTAGGATTGGCACCGTTTCTGCATACCGAAATACTATTAGTATAGGAGAGTTCGAAGACATGCCACTCAGATGAAGATTTAACTGTAGATAAGGCCATTTTTCCTTACAGGAAATGTATTTAACATGTAGCCTCGCTGTGTTTATCAACGGCACTGTAACTAAACGGTTGCAATATAGCATACTTCTGACAATATGCACTCGAATATCTTAGCTCTGAATTAATAAATTACAGTGAGATAACTGAATATTCTTTAAGACACCGTGAATAAACGTGCCAACTCCTCCATTGCCTTTGGCATAGGCTAACCTCAGATTTTCGGCAAGCATAGTCTCATTTTCATTTCCAAGAAAATTCCGTCGAATAATTATTATAACTCAGCATGCGTTGTAAAGTTTAGTCACAAACTAAATTCGGCATTCAAGGAAAGCAGGTATCATTTTACTGCAAAAGTTTATGGTACATTTTGTATGTAAATGTTTTGCCCTTTCAGGTAGATCTCCTTTGGTTTTTAACCTCAATTCTTCTCTTGTTATTGGGTAACTAGCCAGATAGCTAATTACTGTGTTGCCCCCCAAAAACGGGAATTTGGCTCCGTTTTGCCAGCGTTCAGAGTGCAGGGCTTTATTGGACTTCATTTCATGTTTAGATAGTAAGATAACTGACGGTCATTGCTCTTTAGATGCTAGGTTCAGTGAGTGGAATGATTGGTCCACATGCTCAGTGACCTGTGGGAAGGGAACATCTGTGAGAGCACGTGTCTGCCTTGTTACCACATGTCCTCAAAAGGATTTGGTGCAGACAAAAACTTGTCGGAAAAGTATCTGTTCAGGTATTGCTCGCGTATTGTTCTCCTATAACGAACATTAGACCTTATCCTAACAACAACCTCCAGCATAACACTTCATCTCGCACATCTACTGCACGCTGACAGTGCAAAAGCATGAGACAGGCAATTTTACCAAGAGACATTTGAGTATCGAAATTTATACGATGGACAGGGTACTTTGATCACTACGAAGACGTTGTCGTACGCGTCATACCGTTGCCTTGGACAAGTCCCCCCAGAAAGTTTATTCCGGATTGTCGCTCCATCCACTTGTATAGAAAATGCTGATGCTATCCTGCGATGGACTCCGGATTCTTCAGCTACAGAATCCGGAGTCGAGCGTACGTGGTTCAGGTGCGACTTGAAAATAACGAAAATTTGATATTTTCCCCTTATGTCTTCTTAGATGAAATGGAAAGGGAATCTTTGGAGGAGCATAACAAGCTCAGAGCGAAACACTTTTCGCCACCTCTACGCTGGTCATACTCTTTGGCAAGAGAGGCTAAGAAGATTGCACAAAGTTTGGCAGCTAAGGACTTTCTAACTTTGGATGATCTTCGCGAGCCGCACGGGAAGAGTATTGCTCAGATACAGAATACTGACGAACACTCGGCTAGAAAGGCTATAGACAAATGGTACAGCGAAATAACGGCATATAGCTTTTCAGATCCAAAGATAAGTGAAAAGACACGACATTTTATGCAAATAGTGTGGAAAGCAACCAAAGAAATGGGACTCGCTGTTGCCAAAAGCCCCAGTGGAGATTACGCGTTCGTAGTTGCACTTTACAGTCCCTCTATTGACAGCAAGGGACGTTTACGACAGAATGTTCTTCGACCTGGAGTAAAGACTGACTTGTACTCAACATTTAGAAGAAGCACACAATAAGCGCTATAACCTTTTCTATTTTTTTCCCTTTTTGTATTACCGCATGTGCAACTTTGTCAAATTTAGTACACGAAGGAAATTGTAATTAATTTCATTACTTATTCTTTAGTATTTCCTGGCAGCTTTGTCATTAAAATGATAAATCAAGGAACATCAAAGTATTAACGATTTCCATTCATCTCTTTGAGTGTTTCGTGTTACCCCTGGGCACAAGACAACGTCCACGAAAGGCTGTTGAGGTAGATGGTTCCCTGTGTCTAGGCCTCACTCAGAGACAGGAGAAGACACAGGAAGATCCTCGATGATACTTATTTTCCTAACCTAAATAGGAGGAGTCCTATATGATTAATTGCCAATAAGAGAAACTAATTTATAAATTAGACGTCATCAGTGGTTCGAGAGCCGATTGGTCACTGCTAAGCATAAACTGGTTTTGAGTATCTGGGCCCCAAATAGGTTCATATCAATGATATTAGTGGATTACTTTGGCAATCGTTTTGCTGACGGAAGGAGCAATAAGAAACAGAGGAAGCGAATTAGTCAACTAATTTGTGCGGTTTTGTGTCCACTGACGCCCTCAGTTGGGTTGGGCAAAGACCGCATTCGGTGATCTACTAATAGTAATAAGAAGCCTTTGAAAGAAAAATAAATCAGCCAAACTTAAGAAAAACACAGTTGATAGCCGGGACGTCGGACATCGAAAGCACGTGCCGAAGCCACAATTCGACTTCCGTCAGTGTGAAACCAGTATGATAAATTAATCCCTGTGCATTAGCTCTTATATGTTAACAGGGGGCACTCAGGTAGGTAGAAATCAATCAGTATAAATTTTACATAACCAGTTATTGCTTCGCCCAGGACACCAATATGATTATTGTTACGCCGTCAGGTTGGAGTGAGGTCTGAAACTGATACCATCATTTTGATTTGGGACCTGGAACAAATAAAACAACGTCAAACCTTTAGTCTTGGCGCGCGATCGGATCACAAGAAAAATTACCGAACTGTATCAGTCGCCCTTAAGATCGCCCACTAGCTGACGACGTAAAAAAAGTTCATTTGCGGGTTCCCTGTGACTTAAACAACAAATAAATCACATAAAAACACGTTTTATCAGTAATGCTAAAATTCAGAGATCTAATCGAGGGAAAAGTTAACCGTAATTCCCTGTCCCAAAGAAATAATTCACACAAAAATTTAAAGTTGGTTTCAGTGGTATTCGGTGTTCCTGGTGAGATATAAGGTACTCACGTCTGAGCTATGTAGAAAGAGATGAGTCCCAAAGAAGACGCAACAGACCACTTTGTAGTTTGAACTTTGTTGAAAGTGATTTCAATTTTACTACAAGAGGCCACCTGTCCTGCTGTGGGAAAGGAGGAGTAACAAGTGGAATGCGCTGTCTAAAATGAACACAACTAGGAGGAGCTACAATAATGTAATGGAGGGCTTTTCGACAGCCCTTCAAACGGCGTTTGCTTGGAACAGGAAACGATAAATTTCAAATCGACATTTAGAACGGAAAAAAGAAATGCGCGAAAACATTTTCTTGTATTAATAGGTTGATACGTATTAATACTAAGTACATTGTTATTTTAATACAAGGGAAGGAAAACCACAAAAACAAGACAAACCCTCGCAGAGACTCAGGTAAGACATTCCTCGTTGTTTAGAAAATAACTCAAGTAATCGTTGATCTGTGAAGTGCGACCTGTCATCCAGCTTTTTGCTAATAACACCAAATCAAGAGGTCACCAAAACGACTCTTCACTGGCTATCCACTTGATCATCTGCCATGTAATACGCTTTCTTTCCTTTGCGGGAACTGAAGAGAGAGCGATGATGTAATTTACATTGAAGAGCTAGTGGAGAAAAATATGGAGTCGTGATGAGTTGCCAAGAAAAGGTAATTTTTTGTTAGTTCCTGCATATTTACGTTGTTGGGAATCGAACTACAGTGCAAGCAACAGTTTAACTGATTGACTTCTAATGGTGACCGTGTTTGTCAAAAGCAAGATAATTTTCTCATCCAGTTATTACCGGTAGTTTAACACTCAAACTTAATTTCTTTTCAATTTTAATTTCATAATTTAAACACTCGAAAATATTTAGCAAAATATTGAAGAAAACAAAAATAGATGGCACGTTAGCCGATGATCGCTGTATCACTTTATACAATGGAAGATTTTCTTTACAGGTCCCTCGGCTGAGAGGATAAAAATGGAATTAAATCGTCTTGCGATAAAAAGCTTCGGCTTCCTACTGCTTTCGCCATTCCTGTTATTAGCAAACGGTGAGCTAAATTTCATTCCTTTGAGATGGAAGTAAACTATAATGGTTGTTTACCATTTACGCGAGAAAACCAGTTGGTCCCTAGTTTGTGTTTATGGGACGCGCGACATAACACATGTCGGAATCCACTTACCGAAATTTGCTCGAAAAGTCAGTAATAATACCGAGAGGCCACCATGCGATAAAATTTGTTGATAGGATCAGCCTTTTCAGAAATTCCGTTTATTCTTCAAATCTTCCATTTGGTTAAACCAAATGTCTTTCCACTTCTATGCCAGCCGAAATTTCGAGAATTTGGTAATTAATGGTAAACAACCAATGTAACAAAAAATACAAACAACTCGGGAAAACTACAAGTAATTTAGCCGTCAAAAGAACGTTCACGTTCTAACAGGCCAACTGTATATCATTTTTCCGCACCACATGCGAAGCAAACAAATCAAGTGCATAATATAATCTCAAGGGCAGAGAATCGAAACGCTAAAACCATTCTTTCGAAAGCTAATGAGCTCATGGATTGTCACAGCAACAAAATCATAGAGTAAATGTTTGCGGGTTCTAGTTTTTGCGATTTTTGCGGGTTTTTTAACGATTCGCAAAAAAAAGTTCCCGCAAAAATTCACTCCACTGTCGAAATTACACACAAACGTCTTTACTTCAAAGAAAAGGATCGTCTGAAGGTACTACGTTGATTAACTGATTAACGCATTATACATCTGCACGTTGTTCACCTGTATGCGATTGTTTGTACTCAAAAAACAAAGATTTTATAATTCCAAATAGAGGGCGACTTCCTGAAAATCGCAGTTTTTCCCAACCGCAAAAATTAGTTCCCGAAAAAACAAAAAAAAAAATCGCCCATTCGCAAAATTAAACTCCCGCAAAAATTTAGTGCTACACGATTAGTGAAAGCTTAGAGTTTCCAAGCTCCATGGCCTCGTAAAGACCCGGAGAGGCCTTATGCATACTACATCAATCACTCCTAATTCAAGCCTCCTTAGCCTCCTACTCCTCTTGAATCGTCGCTGTGCTTAAGTGTTATATTCACTCAACCCAACGTGCGCGTCCAATATTTTGTCCAAGCATGTTCCTAGCACTCTTAAGCAATTTCCGAATTGCACTTTTCGTGTCAAATGTATTTCATCATCCACCTTAAGTTAAACAAGCTCTTTGCACGAAGGATTTCGGACCAGCTAGTAGGCGGACTTTGAGCACAAGGGAATCCGCTGCTCCGTTTTATCAGCCCTCTGTTGCCAGGGAACTTAGGTATAATTATGTGATTTGTGCCATCTTTATCCAGGTCTTGACACAAAGACCACACAGCCCAAACAATTATCCATTACAAATGCAACAAAGAAGAGTGAGGATGTTCTGGTGAATACAGGAGTTGTATTGAAACAAAAACCTCAGGTTGTGAGCCAGTTGGCAGGACAAGGAAACAGAAGAATTGAGGTTCAACGACCGGTTGTGGAAGGTAACGTAAATGTATTTATGCGCAGTGGCAGACCTTGTGCCATCCAAAATATGTCTTATTTGTCCATTTCAGTTGCTACCCGAGGACAGTTGATTGATAAAACTTTTGATCTTTTCAAAGTCTAGGATCAAGGACAGTTTTAATAATAATAACAACAAATGACTTTATAGGAGTGACTAAATTACTGGTGACCCAGTAGTTTGCATTGTGGCCCACAAAAAGTGGGGGAAACCTAGCTGTGATGCACCCAATGGTAATATTGCTACAATAATAAACTGGCCATCAGAGAACTCTGAGTTTAAGTTGTTTTGATCAAAATACCTGCTCAGGACTTAGACGTAACGTTGGAATTCCCTACATCAGCAGTCCAAACTCGTTTTTGAAGACTAGCGAGGGGGGTATATTGAAGCAATGTGACATATAATAAAGCATTGACAGTATTATTGTAAAGTGATCGCATTTGACTAATCAGATTTTGAGCCAAACTATCTAACAGGGAAAAATACTTACCACCTTAAGACGGAAGAACCCACTGCTTCTTCTGGTCAGTTTTTTAGCAATACAAAACTGAGCACTTCAAATGCAGAGTAAAACATTACATAACGACAAACTAATCAAAAACCGCTCAAAATCTACACGATTCTTTGTGCTGACAGAGGGCAATGACGAAACTCGCGAATTCGAAGAAGTAAGCGATGATTCCCGGTCCACTGATGTGTTGAGTGAAGTGACAGGCAGAGAGAGAAACAAGGAGGAGATATTTGACACAGTGCGACCATACAAATCTGAAGGTAAATATGATATCTAGAACAAGAGGAGACCAGGCGGGTGTAAGATAAAAGAACAGGAACTTTGCCAAAGATGGGAGGTAAGCCGAAAGTAGGTTAACGAGACGTGATGCTCTTAACAAGCCTCAAACAGAATAACTGGCTGAAATTCGCCGTCAGTTGTTGGAAGACCTTAATGGTAGTTGTAGCCAACCTTAAAACGGGATAACTGGCGCACATCAGTCAGGAAGGCCAGTCGAAATCCGACCAATATCATCGTAGTCCAGCCCTCCTGACTGAATAAGTTCTCGGCTACAATATTAATCGTTCGTGTTTCCATTTTGTAGAAGGCACGCACATGCTTGGGAAAGAGATGAACAAGTTAAAGAACAAAGGATTACTTGCAGCTGCCTTGTCTGATGACGACAAACAAACAGCTGACAGATCTGATGAGTCGATTGCAGAAGGTGAGTTGGTCAGGCCTGTGGATAGCAATGGGCGCACGAGACACGAGTAATCTTGTCACTTTAAGAGTTATACCCTATCTTACCATTCCATCTATCATCCACCATAATGGCTTTATGTATTAATCAGCAAGTGGCAAAAATTCGTAGTACAGACCATTGCTCATTTATGTCGTAATCACTCCATTAACCACACTCCAAATTCAGTCCATTTTGGAACACCCGTGATGGTCATACCCAAGAGCCAACTACCCCATCAATTATAATCAACTTTCAATCGTAGCCGTGAATAATGTTAAATAATCAGAAATGTACCAGATATTGGTGTGAAGCTTGCAGAAACAAAGTCGTATGCGACAATTGCATCCATACGTTGAAACATGACTCAGTGTGAAACAGCCTTTGTGCGTTCTTAATGTAAAACGAACGTTTAGAGGCGATCTGGTAAGAGACCAGATTTTGGTGTGTAGCTAGCAGAAACAAAATCGTATGCCACAGTTGTATGCATAAGTTGCAACATGTAAAACAGCTTTTATGCGTGTTTAATGTAAACGAAAGTTTAGAGGCGATCTGGAAAAGGAACATCCGGTCCTGGCGTGTTTTCATGTACAAAAATCCTATCATTAGCTCTTTTCCGAGAGATATCCAGATATCCAACTCCTGGCCTCGACGAAATCTTCTAAGACAAACAAGTATCTTATTTATCTCCCCTGCATGTGCATGTTATTCACCGAAAGGTGCTTCACGCAAAACCCTTGAGATTTTCATTGCCGAGGAACAAGCAGATCAACACAAAAGACATGACGACAACAGAAACAACAAGCAGGCCGCTCAAAACAACAGCAGTGCCACCAATAAACATGGCGATAAAACGATTATTACCAAAGGAACTGGAACACATCCCAATAACACTTCTGATAGGAGTAAGTATTAAGTGACAAGAGGGCGAGTAAGGGTGTTTACAGTGGTGCTTCTCTTAAATGGTGACATCTTTATATCAATCGTAAAATGAATTAAGCCTAGAAATAATCACCGCTAATTTTCCCTTTTATTAACTAAAATAACGTGAGGGAACAAGTGAGGATATTTTGTACCTTAACATAAGGGGTAAAAAGGTAACTTATAGCAGAGTATCTAAACATTTATGTGCACTCGCCGGTCCAGGAAACATCACCCACGAGACATTACTTAATCTCTTTCTCAAAACAGACGCAGTTTTCCAAGAAGCACTCCTGGCTCACAACAGATTCAGGTCAATTCATCACGTCCTCCCTCTTCAGTGGAACGCCACGCTAGCAGAGCAAGCACAAAACATAGCGGAGTCAGTGGCAGGCGACCCTTCCACCTTCCAAGGCGAGCCAGCAGGTGAAAACATAGCTCAAATATGGCACGACCTTCAACGAGCCCCACTCAAGGCGACTACCATATGGTACGGCGAGAATAAGGGCTACAGCTTCTCTTATCCTGAGCTGAATGACAAGGTCAAGCACTTCACACAGATGGTATGGAAAGACACAACTCAGTTAGGAATGGGAGCAGCACCAAGCCCCAGCGGCAAGTACGTCATAGTGGTGGCACTTTACCGCCCCCTTGGTAATGATATTCACCGCCTCAGGGACAATGTGCAAAGGGCAGGGCCCGTGCAGGATGTGTATGCTACAATAAAGGAGAAGATTTTTAAACCAAACGACGACAAGAAAACCAATCGCCGCAAAATATGAACAATGTTTACATTGTACGTTGTAAATTGACCTCATACTTTTAACGACACACTTAATGTATTTATGCATTTATCGCGACTGCCACATGCCAACTAACTTCAAAGTGGACATGGTTAGTGTTAAAACAAAACAAAACTGAGTGCTACTCCACAGCTCTCACACTTTAGGGTATCATCCATACATTCGGAAGTCGGAAGCATATTGTCTTACATTTGGATTTCGTCCAAACCTCAGAATCACAAGCACATAACACTACATATATTTAAAAGGTTTACCTCTAGCAAAGACTTGGTACTTTGATTTCTGTGCCCGTTATGCCACCACGATTTGCGATGATTGATTTTATCATGTAAACACTTGACGCCAAATTCAAGTACGCGTAATTCTTTGAATTGTTGTTTTAATTATTTTCGTTGGCGACTCTCGTGAAGATAAGTAATGGACGATTAAACGAGTGGCAAGTATCAACCTGTTACCAAAACCTCGCGCAATATAATGCTGACAAACACAACTCACTTGTCTTTCATCTTTCTTTCTTAATGTGTTTACGGTCATACACGTTATGTTCAGTAATAAAATTAATTCTGTGACACATCTGATTTGACGGTGATCAATTATGAAAGAGAGAATACGGGAAGCTACTCGTATGTTGCTGATAAAGTAGTCATCAAATAAAATCATCCAATATCGATGTTGTAACTCTTTTTCCACGTTCCTCAGTGTTGTCTGTTCGGTCTCGACGTGTTCTCTGCTCATTATCACTATGTCCTGGTTTATTTTCCTTAGGGTGAAATTCTTCTGTGACTGTTGTAGCACTTACTGAAACCACCGAAACAACATTTGTATCGTGTGATGGAGTTTCGGGGTGGGTCTCGTCGATGAACGTTTCTTTGATTAGTACTTTGCTCTCTATGGGTGGAGTAAGGCTTCCTCTGCACAACACAAAACAACAAAGCTCTCATCAAAGGGGAATAGCGTATTTGTAGAATAACCGCCTGGGCGTTACTTCAAAATTTTCTTGTTTCTCTCTTTAACCTCAAAAAACCAATCTCGCAAAGCAAAACTTACTGTACTTGGCAACGAACCTGGAAGAATTTCCAATCTTTTTTATCTTTTTTTTTTCTTTCGACGGCTATTTTAGGTCAGAGATTGCCTGTTTATTTGAGATTTCTTGACACCAAGGGTGCACTTATTCGAGGAATAAAGTAGCTAGACTAAAACCAAATAAAAATTCAACGCACCATTCCTTTCTTTGCTTTTTCAATTAGACGATTAACGTTCTGTATTATCCCTAAGTTCGCATGTCAATACCCTAAATGACACCTCTTTCATCCCATACAGAATCCTTTGATTTTCAACCAATTCCAAGAAGTTAAGAATTATTACCGACCTATCAAACATAATTTAGTTAAAAGGAAATATTTACACGGGAATGTGTGATCAGAAAAAGAAAAAAGCTGTTTCTTTCTACCTCGTGGAGTTCCCTTGTAGCGGCTGCTTCGCTGCAGAAATGCTCGGTTTGGCACCGCACTCCTTATCTTCTGTCGACTGTCGCCTGCTTTGATCAGTTTTGTGTGGCTCGTGGTCACTCAGAGAAAGGCGATTCTATCACCAAATTGAACGTGACGAAAAAATTAACGTGACACAAAACAATGCCCATAAAACTTCACCCCAGCAAATGTCACGCAATATTCTCACCTCTTGTAATATCTCCTTAGCCGTTTGAAGCAATTCCTCTGGACTCAAACAATAGAACGTATTCTCTGTGATCTTTTTCGTTTTCATCCTGCAACAAAGGGATCGAGCTCACAACAAATCGAACAAATCTAATTAACGAGCCAGGGGCACCCAACGGTTCGTTTCGGGGAATATCTGTTCGGAAGGCCTAAAATCGCCTGAGATTTTCGGATTTAATTGCAGTGAAAGCTAGAGATTTTTTCTGCGAAACATCACGTCGGACTTTCGTAACAAGACGACATATTAGTTCCTATTGTTTTTGAAGGGACAAATGTGTCGTTTTGAGTGTAAATTAAGGTCAGCTAGCATTTTCGGAGAGCCATCAGCAGCTCGGAAATTCGGCGTATAGGATTCTGTTTCCCAAAATTTTCTGCTAAAAAATCCTAACAGATCAGTCTGTATTAGCCGACGTAAATATACCTTTAAAAAGCTCTGAAATAATTTAAGAAAGCAGAAAATGGTTTTTCAAGTATTTTGAATTGCTACAATTTTATCGTTGGGTGTCCCTGACGAGCTCCTGCGACAAGTGAAACGAGCTGTTACCAACAAACTAGACAACAAGGGTGGAATATCCGGGTACCTTTTGTGACGCAATTTGCCAGGTGAACCTTGCTCTCCCGTTCTCTTCCCTCCATCGCCATCGCTCACTGTAGACTACAGAACAAGAAAAGGTAACTATTTAGGTCTTTTGGTCACCCGTGAATAGCTATCTCAACTGGGCTTTCGTTGACACCACGTTCAGCTGTATAGCTTGTTACAAAAACCGCTCTGTGGATTTAACACTAACGGTCGGAGTCAAAGAGCATTATTTTCATTTCTCACAAATCACCGTCATCGTGAACATACCAAGACGTTTCCATTCTTATTGTCGTATCAAGTCTAGCACGGGTAATCAGTGTGGAAGGGGCATGACTGAATTTGCAAAGCCACCAGAACATTTTATAACTTTTTTACATCAGCTTACTGTCATTAGCCTGCGTTTGACTCGACTCCAGTTTTTAAAGTCTCTCGCTTGTGAAGCGACAAGCGTCATTACGGCGTTTTACGATTAAACCAACAGACGACTAGAAATGAGTCAGAGTCTGCCCAGTGTTACAACAACAACATGTGTAAGGAGTACCGCTGGCTCGGCCAATTCTTGTAGGATGGAGTCGACAGTTGTGTCACTAAACTATACTAACACAGTACTCGCCTACCACTGAACTTGTCGCATCACCTGTGTAGGAGATGAAATCCACTTCGGCAGCGATTTACCTTTCCCCAGTCGTGAGGGGACTTCGCCTCGCTTGTTGTTCGCAGAATCATCGCACATCTCTTCCTTCTACGTGAAAAAAAGAGAAATGAAAGATAAAAATTCATGTCATCTAGATTTTTTTTTTAATCTTCACGCAGTGGTAAAAAAGAAGAGAGAGAACGCTTTATGGGTCTTGCTGTAACTTTCTCAGTGTGTATGTCTGGCTTATGTAAAACACATTAAAGCAAGTGAAAGACCCCTCAGTACTGCCCTGTCCTTACCTTCACTTTTGCTACTGTTTCTGTTTTATGTCCTACGTTGCTTTTGTCAAGGTGAATAGATGGCTTGTTGATATCTTTCATCTGCAATGCAAAAAGACGCCTTCGGATTTTGTGATTTTGTTATGTTGCTCTATTTGTTGTGTTCTTTGTATATATGTTGTAGTTCAGTTTCATCCTTGATTCTTTTTCATGTAAATAGATGACAATGAATATAAAACAAAAGCAAATAAATATTGAACCAAGGATAGAATTGAACTACAACATATATATCTTAATTGCTTTTCGTCCAAACAAAAATCGGAAAAATCTAAAAACTGGCAAATTTTAAGAGTTGAAGTTAGAAAATGACATGCTTTAAACAGTCCTCCTGGGACAGTGTGCCACTATGACTACGATTCTGTTTTCAAACATTAAAACTAATAGACAGTCAAAGAGAATGATAAAGCAAAAAGCATTTCATGGCCAATGACTGGCTACACGGAGAAACATGACACAAATTAGAACACCAGTGCAGCGTAAAAGTAAACGATCATAGATGGAAATAAATAGAAAGAGAATATCCTGTATTATTATTCAACAAATTGTCACTATGCCCCTATATGGTAAGGAAACCCTCAATATCTGTTATCCGTACGTGACAGATATCCTGCGATATACGTAAATGACCATATATGGAAGTGCATTGCAGATTTTCTTTCATTGCTTGTTTGGCGGCCATTTTGAAAAGCGAGGCAGTTTTAGCAGTGTTCTCCGGAGATTTTAACTCCCTGGAAGAAACTTTCCACGATTAAATGC
>Ga0126336_10000185_pt1 | contig 19926 bp, 7 predicted proteins | sample SidCmetagenome_FD_92530 | JGI IMG/M metagenome (GOLD analysis project Ga0126336, IMG submission 92530) | Coral microbial communities from El Islote,Puerto Morelos, Mexico - Siderastrea C C metagenome | ecosystem: Host-associated > Invertebrates > Cnidaria > Coral | place: El Islote,Puerto... | reverse complement strand
CAAGAGCAATATCACATCCAACCAAATGTGGAATGATTTGCGCGACGTTTAATCTTGTGGTTGCTTTTAATTCATGCTAGTCTCTTGCGATGAATATAAGAGGTTGGAGTGATTCAAGCTATTAGGAACAAACAAACGTTAAACATCAAACCTGGCACTTCGAGAGGGAACTTCAAGCACTAATAAGGTCCTTAGGCCCTTGTGCTACGCTTATTAAATTATGACTCTCGAATCAAGGAAAGAGACGCCCCGGCTTTCCCGTGAGCACAATAACACGAGCGATATATATGATTGAGCCAAATTTGCTCTCTTAGATGTAAATTCATTAGCCTTTAATGATGACGTAACGTCGAGAACGATGGACAGAAAGGTTCATGAATGAGCTGTTTGGCACTTGTGTTGTGACAAATAAATGGTTGGGTGAATAAAATTATAAGTGCCAAAAGAAAACCAAGACTCCTTCAGTCGATGAAAGGGTGTTCTCAAGAAAGTGTTGAGAAATCACAGTATGTTTTGAAGCATTCTTTTGCTCACTCTCTTGAAGAGTTCACATTTCAAAGTCCTACACACATATATCGATGATTTTCAAGCGATGACTCAACAACTGAAAGAAATCACCGAAGGAGCTGCCAAGAGCAGGTTAAAATTCGGCATGGTGACTACAAAGTTTCAGTGTATTAGGTTAGCAGTACTTAAACTTTTTACGACCAGAAACAAACCTTCAATTATTTGATGTGGTTGCAAATAGTCTGTGAATGAAATCCTGAACCGGAATGACCCTTCAGTAAAATGAAAGCCACGGATTAGTATTTACCATGGTACCGTTTATTATGCTCTAAAAGGTGGTTCTAGATTTCGACTGTGTAAATCAGTGAAATCCTTATGGGTAACCATTCAAACGAAAGCTAAGAAGCAGTACCTTCTTACGGAGCCGTTTATTGTGCTGTGTATGGTGGCTTTAAATTTTCAGTCTGTGGATGAAATTCACAAGTGTGATCACTCACAGCACGTTTCTGCGGTGGTGTTTGTTCTGCAATACTTTGCAAAATATTTCTTTTTTATGCTACGATTCAGGCACTCTTGGCATTAAAAGGGTCAAATACTGGGGAAACCGTCTTTTTCTGCAAAGTTAAAGACATTTTGTGAATTCCCCCCCGGCCAGGCTGAACGGAGAATTCTAACACTTTTGGCATTGATAAATATAGGAGGGGAAGCTGTTTTACACCGCAAAGTTAAAAAGATTTTATAAGATACCCGGTGAAATACTTTACCACCAGCTTTGTAAGGCAGATATTATAATTTCGCTTCCTCTGCGATACCAAACCAAACGCGCTGAAACGTTGCGGTGGAAAGACTAAATCTGAACCACATAGATCACTTCTGAAAATAGATTTCTACTTGCTTTTTTGTTTTACTGATGACTATAACCGGATGTGGAAGGCATATAAATTTATTCCCATAGGTCAATATTGAGGCTAGCTTCGATGAGATCGAGCTAAAAATGAACACTTAACTCGGGGTGACAGAACAGCTCTGTCCGCTGTTTTGGCGATGATTATATCACTGTGGAAGGCAGAAATATATTTTGAAAGGTCTATTTTGAGGCCATCCGAGAGAAACATCCGAGAGAAACACGCACTTGGGTGATACAACAGCTCTATGATAAAATAGGAAACGGAAAACTCGAAAAGAGACGTTTAAAGTAGAAAGGGCACAAAACTAATGAAGTAAATACAATTTAAGTGGATAATTATTTCTCTCGTATTGAACAGAAGAAGAACAGTTACACTACATGCACATTTATTACACTGAACAATGTTTAAAATAGACACTCAGGGCTTAACATATATTGTTTTTGATGAGGGCTGGCGCTGTTTGGAATGAAAATATTTTCCTTTGTCTCGCAGAAAAAAATGTTCGACCGATCTGTCACAAAACGATAATCCCCATCAAAACACTTGGCATCTTCGTTCCGAGCTATCGTGAAAACCCTTATAACAATTCAACTATTAATTATGTCCCAAATATAACTGCTACAATGGAGTAATTTATTGTTACTTCTGCTCCCACTTGTTAAAATTGCAAGTACAATTCTCACACAAGGTGAATTACAAGAAAGGAACTTTTTTCGAAATGTGATAAGGGAAGGTTTACCATTAAAGACGATATAAGGCGCTTTTGTTTAGGAGCGAGTTTAGGCTCGTCGCGGGTGAGCTAAGAACCGAAAAATTAAGAAGCAAATAGGCAAAGAAAACAGTCATAAGAAGATATTAAAACTCCCACAAGCTCCTACACCCAAAGCGTTAGCAAAACAATACAGGGGCCAAAAATCAGAGTAAACTTCTCCATTTTCTGAAAGCAAACAACAAAGAACGCAAAACCGAAAACCATTTTATTTTCCCACCCGGATTATATGGGCGTCCGTATAAAGACGCGCGAGAGCCAAAGGGGTTCGCGCTTTGGAAACGGTACTGTAATCAAGGACAAAAAAGTCCAATTAAAGCCCAATCAATTGTAGCTCAGCCAGCTCTTAAGAAGACATTGTTGGCTCGCCATAAGCTTGACGGGGTGTTCTCTTACACCATCACAAGACTCTTGCCTGCCCTTTGTTTGTCGACGCAGGAAGTGTTGTCGCCCAAAACCCCCTTGAAGGGTCTTTAAGTAGTTTGGCAGGGGTCAGATAAGCCGTTACTACAGAATTGTCTATTCATTCGGAGTCATTTGGAAAGGATAAACAAATGTGATGAGAAACAGGCATAGAAGAGAAAATGTCAAAAGCGAGAATTGATCATTCTACAATTGCCTCAAGGAATTTCTATTGTGACAATCATGTTGGGAATTTTTCCCATGACTCGTGATGCGAGACCATAATTATGTCAATGTTCAAAGTTCAAATAAAGCTTGCCTAGTCAAACTTCTGCAAATAATAAAGCAAATGGAAAATATTGTAGACATTTTCGATCTACGAAGACAAAAGTTCAAGAAAATAACGTTAGCAGCGGCACGAATTATTCCCGGGACTGTTTGCTTTAAGAATGTTAAAATAACACTGTTCGAAAGGAGCATCTCGAAATATTAATTTAACAGAAGGGGTTTCAGAACAGTAAACAATTCTTTACGGCCATTTTTTGCCTCACTTCGTTCTGCACTTCTTGTCAAGCACACTTCGGATTATCTGACCTGAATCGTGTTATCATTGCAACTGATCTCTGTCTCTAAAGTAACTGACTCCTCCCTTTCCACCTACTTGTCGTCAAGATGGCTATCTGCCATTTTACTGTGTATTCAATTTGACCGGTGGCTCTATTTTGTGCCACGAGCATTCATATTCGAAAAACAATACAAAAACAAACCTAACGAAAAAGCGAGACGCTTAAACTTCGGCCCCTCGATCGATAAAGATAGCCGCAACTAAAAGCATGTGGAAAGGCACAGAAAACGCTGGCAAATCGAAGAAGGGTGACGAGCACGTGTCACCATACACGCTCAGGTCAACGACCACAAAACGCTCAATTCCTTCCTTCGTTGTAGGAATATTTTCCTTCACACATCCGACCACAAACCATGACTCGCTATTTATCAAAATCACTAAATTTGCTTCTTAAGTTCGAAAAATCACAGCCCCACCTCGCGTGACTATTTTTTGATTCCGTGCCGTAAATCAAAGTTGTTAATGTATTCTCAACAAAAATGCTATCTCTTCAACAGCCTCAGGACACGAAACATAGTTTTCTTTTGAAAAACACATCCATTAGCTCAATAATCGTTAATCACGCTTAGGATATCGAGGACTAGACGGCGTCATTTCCCTTTCAAAACTAATGTAGCGTGGCTAATATTGGGCCATAGTTGACATCTTCTTTCCGTTCTCGCTCCACTGAGCTCAATAACTTCACGTTGAAGTGATCCTTGAAGCAAATTAGCACAGGAATACGAACTTTATTGCCAATTTTAGGCACAAATAAATTAATCAAGATGGATATTTTCCCTCAGCTAGATTAACCGGTGAACACTACCGAGCTAAGAAGCGTATTTTTTTCTGTTCGTGACTCCAAACAGCCACTTTACAAACTCATCAATATTCTAACTTTTAAAATTTGTGGTCTTGAATTCAAATTACACAGCGCTTGATATTTTTTCTTTTTCTTTTTTTAAGGTTGTTTTACGATTGGTTAGGTAACCCCTTTGTCAGGGAAAAAAACATTGAAATGGGCAATCGAGTTGTAGAGGCGAATAAAAAAACCTAAGTACCACAGTCATCGTTTGTTTTGATACTTTGAGTGACTCCTATTTGACGCAATTATGGTCGTCGTATACACATAGCTTTGGGCGCAAATTTCACGCTTCCCTTCGCTCACGTTTACGGCTTTGAAAAATAATTTTTTCTTATTTTACGGCTACATCACTCAAAGTGTACTTACGAACTTCAACCCCCTGTTATTTTTCAGTCAACAACCAGGAAGCCACAGAAAAGGCTCGAGAGGAAAAAAAGCAAACAAACCCTAAAGTGACTGAATAGAGTAAACCAGATCACTTAATATAATAACATATAACCCTTTCACTGTCATGTCTATTAGAAACGTCAGAACGCGCGCGTTATTTATGAGGAGCAAGGAGACTGCGCGACAGGTGAGCAAATCAATGGATAAGACGAGGTTTTCAGCGTGTCTATGAAACCCCAGGATGTTAAAACACTGCCAAAAGATAGGCTTTTATCACGCCCTGAATTTTTTCTTTAATAACCTTGACCCCCTTTTATGAAAGACTGACAAATGTCTCAGGAACGCTCATGCTAGCTAATGTACACATGGTGGCATTTACAAAAGAAATTCAGCGAATAAACGCTGTGCTCGCCTTGTGTATAACTAAATGCATCAGCTCTATTCTATCAGCAAACATTTTAGTAGATTTGTCATCCACAGATAAACACACGCGCGCTCTACTGCACTGTGCTAAGAGGCTCTTGAATTAGGAACGCCTCCAGAAATTGGCTAACAATTGCCTTATAGTGCATCGGTCACATTTTAAGATGACAATATATCTATAAGAAGACATAAGCCCGATGCTTACAGATGCCTAATTGTATCTGATGAGATGAAAGAGATATCTCTGATAGGTGACAGTGGTTCATTACGCTTCTGAACCAAGTACGGAGTATTTTCTACTTTGCTTTGATTTCAACACATTCTTTAAAATTCTTGGCAATAAAAACACGTCACATTAACGTTCTCACAAAAATATAACGGAAACATCAACATAATCACTACACGCAATCAAACCCATTGTGATATTGTGCTCAGTAACGTTAATAAATCAAGTGTGGCGAAAGACTTGATGGAAAAGTTCACGCTAACTCGATGTTGTTTGTTTCATGCATTCGTGGGCCCTACAGATATAGTTTCAGTTAACGATTTCTTAAGTCCCTGCGTCCCGCCAAATACAATGATTTTGCGTACCCCCCTCTCCTGCATGTTTGTACGAGTACTTATTATCAACACCTACAACAGATCACGAGCAAGAATTTAAAACATTGAATGGAAATTTACAATAGATAGGAGACCTTTGGAACTGCCTACAATAATTGCCAAATCACGATCACGATAAGAGAGCACCATGTCGTACAAGCTTAATTCCTGATATTTTTTCCATAAACTATGGACTCGCCTGTGTGTATAGGCTTCCTAAATCGATAAATAAAGAAAACAAGGGCAAACCTCTAATCGCCTTAATGTCAAGGAAACACGTTGTAGCCTAAAAGGTATGAAAATAACGACATATCAGGTAATTACATCTAATGACATCACGTCTTAAAATCTTTGCCCGAGAGATTAGAAAATAAATTACCCCTGGTGACAGATACTGAACAAACACATTACAGAGCTTTTGTACACAGATGCAGCTGGGCTCAAAAACACTCTCTCATAGGAACACTACAATCACTCCCGAGTCATTAGCGCCCATTCAAATAAGATCGTTTAGGAGCTGATTAAACCCTAAGAAATAATTTTCACAAACTGATACTTTGAACCCAATTTGCTCATTCAACGCGAATACTTTCACTGCGCATTTCTTCACTATTTTAAAACAGCTTAAAATTTTCTGTTCGAATCTCAATGTGTGGTCTTATTGGTTTACAAGTGAGAGCTCGATAGTTATTCCCTTCACACCCCATCTGTCATAATAATCTGTACAACCTCTGTGGGACACTCTCTTATCTCTTCTCGAGGCAACCTTTAATCTCGATTTTACAGTGGAGAACAAAAATACACGAAGTTATGAGAAGTAGAGATATGGAGCATGAGCGCTCACATGGAACGAAATCGAAGAAAAATATCGTTGAAAACAGTACGATTGACGTATAGTTTCCTTTGGCCGTCATAAGCGCTCAAAACAGGAAGTTTGCTACTGCCATGCAGATATCACAAGAATCTCAACATTTTCGATCATTTAGATCTGTCCCCCAAGATGAAGGCCAATAATTCCAGCGTTTATTCAGCTTGCTGTTTGATGTTTTGTAAGCGATAAAAAGTTAAGTGAATCAGTGCGTTAGAGCAATTAGACAAATGGTTCACAAGTTAAGCTGCTTGAAACGAAACAAATATTTTAACTGAATAAGCTCGGCTGTCGTTCACGAGGATAGCTCGAGGTCATATAAGGACACTGCTCTTTCTCAACATTTGTCAGGGCGTAAACATTTCAGAGAAAAATCGTAAATTTTGCCTTCAAAGGACGTGTCGTTTGTGTTAAACTAGTTATTCAGCGCACAAGAGCGCGAAGCATTTAGCGTGAAGCCAATATCGCTTTATAATAAAATCTCAATTAATATATCTTTTTCGAGCAATTACTACTTCGTGAACAGTGTATAACACAATAGTCAATATTCCCTTTTCTACCTTTTTTCAATTTACTCAGCTTTTATCGACCGTAAAATAGTGCACAAATGTTGACTCCTGTGCAGAAACCCTCACCTGTTCTTATGAGAAAACATTACTGGAAACATCTTTTACCTTTGTGCGAAGACAAAAGATTCAATTGACTCGGACACCATTAGTAATATCCGAATTATCTATAGAATGTGTCGCGAAGGCGACAAGTTGGCGGATTCCTGTCTAAAACAAACCACACTTTTGGATGATATTGTTTCGCAGCGAACCTCTTTATCGTATTTTTCTCATTCGAAGATAGTATTATCATTTGGTTTTCTTTGTTTACTGAATTCGCGCGAGTTTGCAGTATATATTTTTTCTTAAACATGAGAGTTTTTGGATGGAGCGTTCGCAGAGTCCCCAAGATGTTATCAAAGTATCTTCATTCATCTATTAAGCAATCAAGAAGACAAGAAACGCCACAAAAAGAAAAGCTCAGAGCGAATTTTAGCGACGAATTGACAAAGAATAAACGCATGCGCTCCGTCAAAACAATACCACGTAATTAACAGCTCAAAGTATAGTTTCAGGAAAGATACACGAATTTGACAAATTTTCTTTTAATTTAGAAAAACAAAGTGTCTGTTTTATAGCAAGAAACAAAATATCTGTTAATCCGTGGGCCTTATCGATTTCGCAGGAAATCCCTGCAATAGTCTTACAAATCTGACTGCTGCCTTTCTCCACGATTCTTGAGTTACACCAACTTACATTTGAAATAAGCCACAAATGTGTGTACGTGTGATCCTATACAGAGTTACTCTTACAGACTTGCCCGACTCGACGTGAATGTGTAGCAAAAAGACGCAATTAAAACAATAACATAATGAACCCGAATATTTGCCCAGTAAAGTACACTTTTAGATGCGTTTAAAAGAGAATGTCACTCACTAATGCCTTCGAACGATAATAGTGACTTGTATAGTGTCCCATTTAACAGCCTGAACAAATGGCAACACTTTGTATCACAAAGTGCTCTGACAGCTCCAGCCAATTTGGAAATTTGTAACAAATGCCATTCCTGTCATCGCGTGCTTCGATGTACCAATGAGAAGGCGTTGTGTTACGTCAAGAGGAAAGCGAGACAGCATCTAATTGGTAGTGATTGACATCGCCTAGAGTTACTTATCTAGTGGTGTGGCCCATAAACATCAGTCTGCTCATTTCCTCCTACCATTTACTTCATTTAGCTGACTTTCAAAAGTCAAATCGAGTAAGCGAGCGTTTTAGCACATCGCTGTAACCGACGACCGGAGGAGGCAAATCATGCTCCATTCGCCAAACGTCACAGCGCCTTTTACCGTCCGTAATCTTTTAAATTTATCAGAGTTCAATACGGCAAGTTACAAAGAAGCTGGCCCAGTCGAATGCTTGACACACATGACTTCGATCCACGCAATGCCAAACAAGAATGAGGAAAACACAAACAACGGGCTGCCATTACACGAAAATCATCACCCGAATTTTCTATATTCAGACCCGCCGAGAACGATGCACTTAAAGAGCGAAGTAAACTACCACGCGAATCTAAACGGCTCGCACTCTCAGCTTCTCGAGCCCCCGTGCCCTCCAGGTAAGCGTTAATGTCTTGTGTATTTTGGGTTTTGAAACTCATATTTGATTTTCCCATTTCGAGGCCTGTCCGTAATTATAATCAAATCTTGGAACACAAAGTAGGGGGAGGGAAATTGCTTCAAGTGTCTTAAAAGAGCAACACCATTGAAAGGTTAAGACATTTCTTGGATCCGTTATGGTTTCTCGCGAGAGCGCCGGTTGAGATCTGTTATTTAATCGTTCGCGCCTAAAATTTTATGTGCGATATTAACGATTCAGGCCGTCAGAGCGATTCACGCAAAATCAGTGAAGAAGAAAGCGTTCGACAACTCACGTCATTCACTTATGCGAAAATATTTACTATTTGAAATCTCCTGGGCGTGGAAGTCTTTCACTACGTTAATTACCACAGTAACCCCTCAGGCTAAATGCTTTATAGTGATGGCGTTGTTGATAGTTTTCGCTTTGTCTTGACAAACGAATTTTTCCTGTACGTTGCAGTGTCAATGGAGTCACAGTTAAACAGTAAGTCGGAAAGCCAAGAGATCAGTCAAGAGCTTCAACATACACAACACACTTCGCCGGGTGCCAACGAGATGCATCACCAAGTTACATCTCAGAGTTTAGCCACAACCGAAGTACCTAACAAACAGAAACGTATACGACGGAAACCACGCGTCCTGTTTTCCCAGGCACAAGTCTACGAGCTAGAAAGGCGGTTCAAGCAACAGAAGTACCTCTCGGCACCCGAGAGGGATCACCTCGCTAGCGTGCTTAAACTAACATCCAACCAGGTGAAGATCTGGTTCCAGAACAAGCGCTACAAATGCAAGAAGCAAGCGCTCGAAAACAAAGCACGGACAGCCGGGATGGAGTCGTGGTATGGACTCCCGGCAGAACCGCGGAGAGTAGCTGTCCCCGTGCTGGTCAGAGACGGCGAACCATGTTTAGGAAGAGAACCTTACGGCTTAAATATGAACATGAATATGAACATGAACTTCGCACCACACTACATGAACATGTACCCGCCACCACAGAACAACCATCTAGCAAACAGAAATTGGTAACTACGTGTTAAGATAAGCGCAGAGAACATGCTTTACCGTGACAGATCGAGGCAGGTCCAAAATGAAAGACGGTTATCAATGACACTAAGCAGAAACGCGAGATATTTAAAATTTTCTGGTGAAAGTAGAGAGGCGTACGAGTTACATTAACCAGAGAGTAATGACAGTAGAAAGCGAAGGAACAGTGGTATTTAGAAAATACTTTTAAGAAAAAAATGCGGCCTATCTCTAAAGTGTAAAATAAGTAATGTTAAGAAATGTGTATAATTATTGATACTAAAGAGTCAAAAACTATTTCAAAAGCATACATTCACCGCTCCATCTTCTACATATTTTGTAAATCACGTTTATACAAGCCTTTTGTGCAAGGCGCTACTTTGTCACTTTTCACTGATAAATTTCACACGCACAAACGATATAATATTTCACCAAACATATATTTCCCACAGACGAAGTCAAAGCATAAATTTATAAATAGGAAAAAGCTAGACAAATCAAGAGTTTTGGGGCGTCATAAGCTAATGCACGTGCGACACTCTGTGTTTCAATATCAACCAAACACGGACAAAATACAGAATTGACATCATTTCGCGGTATTGTGCACTGGTTTAAGCCAAATTATTTCAAGCTAACTTACATATCACCACAGAAATGTTGCTATCATTTGTACGTGTTTTCGCATTTTTTTTTTCAATTTCTAACTTCATCTAATCATTATTTTTTTTTTTATCATTTTAAGTGAGAACCAGCTTTGGCATTGAGTTGTCATGACTTATGCGTATATCTTGATGACCAATCCACGATAAGCAATAACATAAGAAATTGAGTAGCAAACAGCTTGTCAGGGCGAATCACGGTTTTAAGGTTCTAGCTCATCTCGTCATACGAGAATAAACAACCATAAAACTAGACAAAAGTTGCTTTGAACATAAATACCGCAAGGAGAAAGGAAATTTTCAAAATAATTATATTCATTCATGGCAATTTAATTGGCGATTGATGGTACACACATTGCGAGGAGAGTCAAAGACGAACTAGAAGATGCAAAGGCAAATTATAGCCATTAAAATATATGTTCCGTGTCTCAGATATGGAGATGAGCCAAGTGCCTTGCCACCTTACTTATGTCAGCTGTTCACAAAACATGGATACCTTTTCGTACTTTTTTAACTTAAATATTTTTATGTTTGGTTTGCTTCAACACATGTTCTTAGAAACGAATAAAATTTGCAAAGGAAAAATCTCAGCTGTGGTAGTTGACAAAGTCTCTCCAAATTTTGCATGGTTTTGAAAGACTGTCTGAGGGCTGTGGTAGGAAAAACTAAAACGCGATCTTCTAAAAGGAACGCCGAAATGATTCTCAATAAAATATTCCATTAGTAAAAATCCCTTTTTGACAAATATACCGACCGGTAATTGAGTCATTTCTAATGCTCTAGAGAAAAAAGAACTCACGGGCATTTTATTTCAAACAAAAAATATAAATTTTGCGATTAATTTTTGAATTTCTCAAAAAGAAACCGAGTTAATTTCGGCGTGACAATCGATCCTGTATAAATAATACAAGAATAGAGCGAAAGTAATTTAACACCTGACGAATTGTTGGGGAGGTACTTGCGGCAAAATTGATTTTGAAATAAAGCTGGGACTTCAGAAATTGAAAAGAATAAAATTGAAATTGAAACTTAAGATATAAGCAAGGAAAAAAAAAAGACGCTCGAAAAACCAAGTGAGTGAAGCGTTTTCTTATTTTCACTGTAAATTTCTCAAGTGCGGGTAAGCAGGTCAAAAAAGAGGCATGAAAAGCAGCAAACAAGATTTTAACTCCGCGGTCCACAGTAATCGCATTAGCTAACAAAAGTTGATGGCTGTCGCGAGCGTCATGTTAATGATGTCGATTTCAGATCCTTGAAAGCAATCCACACTCAAGTAAAAACCTTTTAAATGCCTCAATATTGTCATTTCAATTGCCTGTGTCCCTTTCAAACCACTTCCTACTCGTTGAGTTCCGTTGAGAGGTAAAACGAGATCCGAATAAAAAATCTGCCCCAGCTCGGCTTTGTATGGAAATGTCCTAAAGTGCAAGTAAACGTTGTAAACAATAGACGCACAGCAGATGGCGCGTTCTGTATTGTTCGGACGTCAATCACTGCAATCATTAAGCGACATTACCTGACAATAGTAAAATAATAAACGAATTAACACGTATGCAGAATCGGTACAATGATTGGCATGAGGCGTGAAGTCATTATCGACTAAATAGCCCTCCACAAGAAGACTCACAAAACACTGTCAGTACCACCCATCTAGCCCATTCCCACGCAAGCTGTCACTCATGTGCTTTTTGCCTTTGATAGCCTTCGAATTTTTTAGAATATAATCCCCTAAAAATAAAACAACAAAGTGAGTTTAATTTTGTGCATTTGAAAGCAATTGAGCGCCGCGTTTTACATAACAACTCACCGAAACGCGATCAACGTTCAGGGCAAAATTAAATGTTGCGCCGGGAGGTTATGCGAGGTTTTATCAGCTTAATGAAAACGTACACCGCAGACAGGTTAACCTCCATGAACTTCTATCCAGTTATCTGTATAAACAAGCAGTGTTTTGAAACGCGCGCTGTAATTTGCACCTACTCTTGATCTCTCGGTCTCGCATCCTTCGGAAGACCCCAATCATTGCGTAATTGAGAGGCCGTATGTTCTTAATTGCATTGTGTCAGCACTCTTTAACAGAACGTCAACAAACTACGTAAATGAAGCAAGTAGCCAATAAGAATGCCTGATTAGCCTGATTTTCTCATCAACAGGCACTAGGTGATACGCGGACATCGACCAATCGGCGATTAATGTTCAATTTTGATTTCTTATCGCTGAATAATGATATTGTAAAAAATTCCTGTAGGTCTCCAAGTGCCGTTTTTAGGGTTCACATCTACGGGTGGTATCCTATTTCTGTTTCGGCCAGCAGCGTGAGGCCTTAACGCCAACACTGCAATTACCTCTGTTCACAACGTTGCTGCGTGCCCAAGTTGAGAACATAACAAGATGAATGAAGCCATCCGAACTCCAGTTACACCGTTCTCGATAACCGATATTCTGAACCGTCACGATGTCCCGCAGCAGAATAACAACAGTTTCGCTACTTGGAGTCAGCACCCGACCCACGCTCATCCAGTTTCGCCGACGTATTTACCTCTGCCAACATACTTTCAAGGCGCTCTACCCGGCATCCATCAACTTGGCTGTTACAAGGCATACAACGCCTCACAGATTCCCACGCCACTGCCTTCATTTTCCGCAGAAAGAAATCCGGAGGAGAGCACTGAGCGAGGAGAGGAGATAGCGAAAGCTCACAGTAAGTTCTACTCAAGATCTGCTCTTGAGCTGCAGAATAGAGCAGTCGTCGACTTCTTAGAGACCGACATAATTTGTGTAAATTAGACAAATTGTAATTAAGCAAAAGAATCTGATCTAATTTGAGGTTTTTATTTCTTCACTACAGAAAATCAGGAGAGAGATGTCAACCACACCTCGACTTCAAGCCCACAACAGCAGACTAAACCGCGAAAGAAGCGATCGAGAGCGGCCTTCTCTCATGCTCAAGTTTTCGAGTTGGAAAGGCGGTTTAGCCATCAAAAATATTTATCGGGACCTGAGAGAGCAGAACTTGCTGGTGCTTTAAAACTAACCGAGACACAGGTTAAAATCTGGTTTCAGAACAGACGATACAAAACAAAACGCCGCCAGCTAGCATCCGAGATTTGTCCGCCAAGTGCGGCGAAGAAAGTCGCGGTGCGCGTTTTGGTTCGCGACGACCACAAACAGTATGAAGACATTGGTTTGACAGCTCTGTCAATGGCGCCATTCGGCACTCAAAGCTTTGCTCCCCCTTGTGGTTTCTTCTACAGATGACTCCCAAGATTACTAAATCACGTCCCAGCTACAACAAATAGACCCTTCACATCAAGCGAGCGAACACGAAAGATAGTGACAGTCAAAGAGTAGCAAGCAAACATTTTAATCGCTGTTGTTCTCAACTATCCGTTTGCAACTAAGATTTTAGGGCCTGAACTACTCAGCAACGCGGCTTGGAAGAGGCACGTTTATGCTAAAGATTAGCGGAGAATAACGTTTAAACGGTGAACTACGGAAGTACCTCACTTGTGTCCGGTGAATTACCTGGAGTGGCCTACTCTCTTAAAGTTTGCTCACATCATCGAAAACAGATTGTGCGAGTGTTAGAGTCTTAATTACCTTTAATCCAAGATTAAGATTAACGAGTGTGTATGATAGTGTACAGATAGAACGAGGGATGAGAAACATCCCCCGAACAAGAAAATTTTATCAAGCTTGTAAGTTAACACAATAATTATGATTAGATATGGAAAGGAGAGAGATAATGCGTTTTATTAATTCTGTACTTAAGATAGTTACTATAATCAACCGCATAGGCATCTAAGCGACTTAAATGCGTCCAAGTAAAACCTACAAGGCCGCGTTGAATTTTTGCCGTTTCTTTTCAGCTCGGAAAAAACATAAGGCTAGGAAAGCACGTATCTAAGTTAGGAAGTCAACGAAGAAAAGCATGAAACGGATGTGAACTAAATAAACACACAACCAAGCACGCAAAATCACGGCTACTCTTTTTAAGAATTCCTTCGCTTATAAGTTAAAAAGATTTTATGCCGTGTCTAGCCAAGTCAAAGCGTCATATTTTAAAATGTAATCACAACTTTCTTGAGGCAAAATAAAAGCGTAAAAAGGCCGGAGTGACATGTTTGTCTACATTTCCTTTGAATTAGTTCAGCTTTAATTGATGCCTGAAGTCTCGCATCCGAGAGGCGCTTTGTTAAACCCTTGATCGCGCGCAAGAATTTAAACTGTCGAGATTCATTGCTTTTCGACGATTTATTCATTTAACCAGAGTGATAGAACGACAGATAAGTATCACTGCGACACCCGAAATGCAATTATTTTCGTCTGAATTTGATTACAGTGCATCGTTCATCAACTACAAAGAGACTCATTAGTGCTCATTACAAGGGCTTTTATTCAGGGGCTTAATGTGATTGTAAAACACTTCTTTAATACTCATTTAGGTGCCCCTCCCACGACACGTATTTGAACGACAAGATGCTTCGTTTACAGCGTGCTTAATGGACCCCGTTTAACATGTCACTCGTACGGATAGGATTCCCTTCGGTATACTAACTCGAAATAAAAGCCCCGAGACAAATTGAAGAGCTTCTTCTTGGCAGTTTGATCGGCGACGGAAGTGTGAAACCAAAGACAAAGCCATCTGTTCAATCCATTATCAACATATGGGTCTAAATGCATCGGGAATTGAATAAACTTTAATGGAAGTTACATTTCCATGAATAACTAAAACCAGTTTTAGTTTTCTCAATGTTAGCATTTCTTTTCTCGGATGCCATGGTTTCCTGTTTGCCCAGTCGCAAGAGAGAATGGCACATCGTTTAAAGGTGTTAATGGTCATTTAAATTATCATGGCATCGCTTTGTGTGGAGTGTTCTATTTAGAGATGTGTGTTTAATATGAGAAAATCAATTCCTAGTAATAACAGGCTTTCCTTTGTAAGCGCTTTCATCAAACGATGGTAGACTGAAGAAGCTTAAATTGAATACGCCATCACTTGAGTTTATTGTAAGCATACATCGCTTCAAAAATGAAAGGGATTTGAAGCCATTTTAAAATAGTCTGACGCACCCTCAGCTCGCCTTGTCATAACAAACCAAATTGGTCTAAAACCACAAAAATAAAATGCCTTCTCCGGTTTCAGCCATCCCGAGATAATGTACTGTCAAGGAGTAAAAACACCAAAGAAAACATTTTTGAGCAAACAAAAACATTTTAGCTTGAAAAAATATCTCGGGTTATCAGTGAAAGTACAAGGCGGTACCTTCCCCAAGCTTTCTTCAGGTTACGCAAGTTTTTTGCTTGCGGCAAACTACTCAGGTTATACTTCATTTTAATGAGTGTAGCGTGTGACCCACTTAAGAAGATGAAAGAAACTCGTAATTTAATTTGGTAGTACAAGTTTAATAAAATCTTTATGGCAGAAAAATATATACGTTCATCGCTGTGCTAATGAAAGGCTAACAGCCGGTTGCAAGTGGTCCCTCATTTATCGCCATTACACCATCGAAATACATTTTCCTTTTTTTTTTCTCGACAACAAAACAATTCAAAAACTGGGAGATGACTACATTATGTCTTTGTAATGTAACTCACTTATTCTCCGAAAGATTGAGAGGCACGTGGGTTTAAAACGGAACACGACTAACGCCATGATCACTGAAAGCCTTATGAATGAAAAAATTTAAGAGCTTTCTTGTGCAGAAATTAAAATTCGACAAATTCGAAAAACATTATTGTAATTAAGTTTGACTGGAAAGCTGAAATAAAATGAGAAGACAGCCTCTGCCAAGCCCTGCAATTTGTGTACACGCTAAACTCTCATCAGTCCACAGAACAACCAAACAATAACAAAAGATCGCACTAAGTGCCAGCTAGACAAAGCGCCTTTTCTAAAATGGGACAACTGAACAGACAACAACCCAAAATGAGCATTTACTCGCTCAATACAGACCATTAGCGAGAACCACTAATTGTGTGAAGGTGCAAGAATGGCGGGTACTGTTTATTACACCTTACACTACTGTATTCACTTCTCAGAACAAATGAGCGGGCATCACACCAGATCGCGCCGCGCGTGCGAGTCCGGACTTCCACTTTTCCGTTAAGAGAAATCTCGATCACAATTTTTACACTCTTGCAATCTCATAATTCGGTCTAGTTCAATGTGCGTATTGTTTTAGTAGAATTAAAAAAGGGAAACCTGAATTGAGTAAGTGAATTAAAAATGTTTATAATTGAGTCTTCTGGGTACATAAGGTGCCTTTCAGGCGATGGCAAAACATAATCCCAGTGAAAAACTTGAAAATTATTCACTACACGTCTGTGCTGTTTTTTAGCACTTCGCTAGGAGTCGTTTTAAGGCTTGTGGGTGGGCTGATCAATAACCTCTGCACAGCACACAGCTTACACATTTTATAGAAAATGGTATGAGATATTCCAAGTCCAATTTCATATAAAACGACTTGGCGTTGTGAGGGCCAGAGACAGTATTAAGGAAACAAAAGGCAAACTGATAACCCAAACACCCTCCCACTGCTTGTACACAAAGTACTTTTCTTCTGCTGGTGGTCCATTGTTTACAAAAGTTTTCTTACAGAAGTTTTGGTTTTCTGGAGAATTTCATCTTCGATTTCATAAAAAAACACAGAGGAAAAGCAATCTGTGAGAGATTTCCAGCGTCTTCGAAAGCACGATCTCCTATAAAGGGCTAACATCCTACAGCTACTTTCTAGATCAGCCAATCTTTAAACACTCTCTAGACTAGTCTTAAAGGACTTCTCGTTTTAAAAAGATTCAAATTTAAACAATTATAACTATCGTGCGTTGAAGTCAGCCACAATACACGACAGTAAACACCAACCGATAGCCTGTTGGGTCGGCATTAGAAAATGTTCGGGGTATGTACCCGATTATCTTAAGAGAGCCCTTCCGTGTAAACACGGAAGGAAAGAGATTAGAGAAGTGGCCTTATCTGTACATGTTTCCAGCCGGATACCTTGTACAGACAGCTGTATCACTCTGTGTGATAAATTTTCATTTCTAAAAGCAGATACAACCAGTATCACCCCAGTAAGATATAAGGTCAGTATGTAAACCGAAAGTTTACCTATGCTTGAAAAACAGTGTATCGAGTGGCACCTTTGATGGTTTCGTTATAAATATTTTAACGCAAAGACAGAAGGATCTAACGTTTGAATGTTTCTTTCCATCTACATCCATAAAAATAAAACGAATGAAATTTAATTATAATTTGCATTTTTTTATACTCTCTCTCTTTCTCTCTCTTCGAGAAAGTTGTTACTGGAAATATAACTAAATTATTCCGTAACTACTTTGCGGGCTATTTATAGACTTCTCCTTTCTATGCATATTGTATTTTAAGGGAAATGTTTTCTTGATCGACCTGAAACCTAAAAGCATTAACAGTAAATCGAATTTCTGATTGTACTCTATACTTTCTTATAATATACATTTGGGAAACAATAGTGATTAGTTTCCGGGTCAAGCAAACCACGATTTCCACTCAACGAACATAATCTAGATTTTAACCGTTTTATCTTTAATAGCATCCGACTCCATTCTGAGGAAAAGACATTTGATTCTGGAAAATGTTGAATGCATAAGTAAACAGTACCAAAGAAACAACTGCTCAGTAGCTTTCTTTTGCATGGTCACACTTGAGGATTTTATCCGCAGCCTTAAAAGTGAGATCTACCTAGCAGAGCATGATAAACATCAGCACAGGAAGTATTAGCTTTGATTTGAAATCAATGCTCAGTTACACTTCGGGATTTCATCCATCGACTGATTCAGAAATAGTAGCAACACTTTCAGCACGACGGATGGCACCACATAAAAGAACGCCTCAACAGCTTTCATTCGAATATCGCATTTTAAGGGCATTTTAGCATTTCATTCACAGATTCAAAAGTAACAGATCCAACAAGCAATAAACAGCATCATAGGAAAATACTGCGCAGTAGTTTTCATTTCAGTTGCTACACCTTTGGATTTCACTCACAGAGACAAAAGTTAGAACCGCCTTGTAGAGGATAATAAACAGCACCGCAGGATAATACTGTGCTATGCATTTCACAGATTTCACTTCAGTGATCACTTTGGTACACGAACACAAAAGTTACGACCGCATTTAGTGATCTGGAGATTTACTAGCTTAAAAAACAACAACAACAACAACAAAAATGACAGCTTAGTAGCGTAACCAAATTTATGCATTTTCAGTAACGTAGCACGATACTGGCGAACGGGAAACACCTCATTCGAAACAAGCTTTGTTCCCTTATCAGTGCTTTAGCACAAAGGATTCAGTTCTTGTGCTCATCCAAAAAGGAAACAAGACGAAAGATAACACAAAGTGTAATGCTGGTGGTAAGGTCATGTCAATGTTTTCCGTATTTTTAATAGAAGAGATGCAAGTTTTATTTTTGTTTTGTCTGTACAAGAATCGTGCACATCCTGTACATGCAGAAAACCTTCCCTAAAGTAAAGAAAACGGATACATTAAAAAGCCCACATTAACCTCTGGTCCGATAAACATTGGGCGTAATCGAAGCCTCCGAGTAAACAGAATGAAATTGTTTCGACAAGAAAGGAAAACATAGAATAACTTAAAATAGCAAAGTCCAAGTTGCTGGTGCTACTGTTCAACAATTTACATTCCCTAGTAGTGCTCGAAAACGAAACAATCAAGCTTAACAGAAACAAATAAAAAAAAAAAGAATAACTCAAACCGCATTTGTTGTATTCAAAAACCGGATCAGTGAAGAACGATAATTTTGTGTCTCCTTTGCCTCGCCTAAACTTTCCTTCGCCAGCTATTGTATTCATGTTTCCAGTACTTACTATTCTGCAGCATAGTATTACAGATCGAGCGGCTTTTTCAATTTGCCTAAGCGCGCAGTTTGTTCGTGCAAACACTTTGCACATAGGGCTATCACAGCTATCACAGTGCTGATTAAGATCAGTGAATTATGAATTTATCAACTTGTCTACAGTAGAAATTAATGGCATTCCCCAGGGAACATTCTCCGAAGACGAGCTGCCTTCCAGTCACTGCTTGTTAAGAGAAAGACAAGTACCAAGGAAAATAACATCCTCAATACAGGGAAAGTGCAATCGAAGTCAAAGTTGGCGATCGAGTGCATAGATCAGGAAGTTCTTCACGAGGGAACCGACAATGTTTAAAATACCAGCAGATTGTAAAATACTTCGCACTTACTTAATTAAGGAGATTGTTTATACTCACTCGTGACTTACAGGGAAGAAGAGCCCCTTTTCGACTTTACAAACAAATCATACACTGAAGCACACTTTAAAAGTGCTCAAAACTCCATTTACTCCTTCGCAGCTCGAATATAGACCCCGCTTTGATGTGACACATCCTCAATTTGACGTTGAAGTTTTAATAGTCTTCGAGCACGGCGGCCATTTAGCCGACCAATTTGCACTTGAACTCACGGCTACGATTGCGTCATAAAACATGAGAAGTTAACAACACATGGAAGATATTTCGTAGGCGATGACAGTCTCATCGCAAGAGGTCCATTGCCACCAAGAACCCTTTGACACGAAAAGTAGGAGCAATGCAATTGCGACGCATGGTGACTCGGCTTACGTTCAAGCAAGACATCCACAGCGGCGCTCGCTCGTGTATATATATATATATGTATATATATATGTATATATATATATTTTTTT
>Ga0126336_10000184_pt1 | contig 19974 bp, 26 predicted proteins | sample SidCmetagenome_FD_92530 | JGI IMG/M metagenome (GOLD analysis project Ga0126336, IMG submission 92530) | Coral microbial communities from El Islote,Puerto Morelos, Mexico - Siderastrea C C metagenome | ecosystem: Host-associated > Invertebrates > Cnidaria > Coral | place: El Islote,Puerto... | reverse complement strand
TGCAATATAATGTAAATAGTTTAGTTAGTCATTTAGTTTTTAGACAATTTGTTTAAATCATGTAATTTATTATTAGATAGGATTTTTGAAATTTGTAAAGCGCTTTTGATCATATGTAAATGTGAAAAGCGCTATAGAAGTATTAAACATTATTATTATTATTATCCTTTGTGCAGATAAACCAGAAGATGTTACGTTAAGTACTTCAAGCAGCAATGTCTGCGTAGGAAGCGTGGTAAATTTCACCTGTAAAGCTGATGCAGTCGTAGACACTTACAGACTCTATAAAAATGATGCTGTGATTCAGAATTTGGATGGATCAGGAGTAACAACAAGGACATTAAACATAAGTGGTCAGTTTAACTACAGCTGCAAGGCTAGCAATTCTGCAGGGACTGGTACAAGCAATAATATTCCTTTTCTTGTTGAAGGTAAGCTTGTGTAGCTAAAACGTCTGCAATGCTTTAGCATTTCATAGTTACACAAGTAGTATCATGTGATAAGATAGGTAACTTTTACCCCTTGTTGCTGATTGGTGGAGAAAGGGAAAAAGTCGGCCACGTTGGATTTTTCTGGCTTCTGATTGGTGGAGAGACAAATTGGAAATGAAAAACCGGAAATGACGTCATGATTTTTTTGCCCAAATAGGGGAGCTGTCAATCGGACATGGATCTGTCAATTGAGAAAAAATCACCATAGCAACCAAAAGTCAAATGGAAAAAACAGATTTTTAATGAAACAAGCAAGACTTGGTTTTTTACAAGCGGGAGCGTGTCCCTGGACCCGAGTGGTCAGCGGCGTCCCATTTTTTCTTGACAAATAAAAAAACAAAAGAAGACTCTGCAGTCCAAACAGCGACGTACAGGTCAGCGGTGTTCCATGACAGAAAAGTTCAAAGTCCAAGCAGGAACAGTTTTAACAGTTATGTACAGCTCAGGAGCGTGGCACTTGGGTCCGACTGATTAGTGGTTTTCCATGGATTATCATTTACCGACAAGGTTGTCTTGCCATGTTGGTTGTTTTTTCACTGTATGGAGGAAACCAGTCTGTCCAAGGCACTGAGGGGGTTGTATGGTTGGTGTACAATGAGCTGATCGTCGTTGGGTGGAGGTAAATGCTCACACGGTGTGACGGCAAGTGCTGTGTATCCGTAAGGGTAGGTTAGAAAGGTACTGGGATCAATGACTCTCTTGTCCTACACCAGTTGGTAATGCTTGTAGTCTGGAAAGGTAAAGAGATCGTAGGTTTTCGTGTCTCTTACGATCTGGTGAGTTTTGATGACTTGGGTTTGGCGCGGTTCCTTTTGAGACTTTTGGATTTCGTCAAGAACGTTCTGACGCATGACGTCATAATTCAATTGGGTTTTGCCCTCACTGTTGAGATGAAAGCCACGGACCTGTCACTTGACTTTGCCGTTCCGGGTTTTGTACCCATAATTCTTGGGTCCTCACGACACGAATTCCGTGATGTAATCGTCAGCCTCCAGTTCGCTGGTAAACTCTCCGAGGTAATCTCCCAAAGGAGGGTTGGGTTGGCCCGGTTCCTCCAGGTAAATGATTGAGTCAGTGTCGAAGTACAGCACGCGTGCTCCCAGGAGTTCTAGGGCTTCATACAGATGGAGACGTGCCCAACAGGTAGTGAAACAGGCCACGAAGAGGTTGAGGTTGGGAGACACAGGGATGTCTTCTTCTTGATGTTGATAGTGCACTTCCACGAGGTTGTCGTTGATGACGGACACATAACACACATCTAGGGTATCGGTATCCAGGAAACGGTGGAAGGCTTGGGGGTCACTGAATTCTTTGACTTGGGTCTTGTTGAGATGTTGACCAAACTTGCCCCACATGGAATTGAGCGTCATTTTGGCTAGAGTGCGTAGACCTCGATTGTATTCTGTCTTGTCGTATTCTAACAGGATACCTTCGTGTTCATAGTATTTGCGGATGTACTGTTGGCGTTTGGTTTCGTCGTCACCCACCCATTTGGGCCATCTGCTGGCTTCTTGCTTGATTATCAACCAGGTGTTGACGTAGTCTTGAAAGAGACCTTCACAGTTTTCAGGAAAATGCCACACCTCGTAGATGTACTGGATTTGGTACCCCAACTTGATGGCTTTTTGCAATTGGTTACAGGCCAAGGCAGTGGTGACGTGTTCGAACGGGTTGAATTCCGCTTTGTTTTCACAAACATTTGAAATTCAGACATCCTTTCAATCGACCGACATCCGATTCACAGTAAGCCACCAGTTCTTGTTGGAAATCAAAGACGACTTGATTGTTGTGCTGCTCCTGGTGCCACTTTTCAAACTATAGATGTGCTCTGGGGGACATGGTTTCAGGCATTTAGTATTCTTGGGCACGGATGGGTCCCATGTACTCTTGGTTTTCGGGGATGTTAAACTTGTCGGGGAAGTACCCCTTTCTGAGTTTGGTGAGCCCGAAGGTTTCAGGAAACGCGGACAGGGGCATTTGGAAGAAGCTGAGAGAATCAATGAAACGGATGTTATCGTGTTTGACTTCTAAGAGTTTACACCCATTGCATAAGTGCTCCACAGTTTGGTTGTCAGTGTGGTATTAGTGGACGACAAAGTAGCCATTATACCCTTGAAAGTTATGGGCAATGGTGTTGACTTGATGCGTGTCTTCTAGGGTCAGGGTATCCAACCATTTGAGAAACTCTTTGATGCAGTGGTCTCCTCGGAAACAAAAGGGTCGAGGATCATTTTCAGTTTCAGCGACGACCAGAAGAAGAACGAATAGTATCCCAAAATCCTTTGCCTCATGGAATTTCATGAAGATGGCGGATGTCTTGTGACACGTTGCGGATTTTGCTTGTTTTCGCTGTGGATTTTTTCACAGATAAAGCATTTCGCTGGGCATAGCAGACTTCAAAACACGAACTTACAACTTTCATCATGAAATAGGTGTTGTTTCTTTTGAATTTAGCACATTAGAAATAGGTTTTTTAGATAATTTGAATAACAATGTCTCACGCCATCTGCTACCACCGCTTCAATGAGTTGCATGAAGTTAATTATAGGTTTCTTTATGCTTGAGTAATTTACAGAAACAGTTAAAATCTGAATAATTAAAAGGTATTTGGACAACTATGTACCATAGTGACCCTTAGTGACCCGACAGTTTCAGATTTCTGAAGGTTCGAAAATACTCCAAATCCCTGCAATTTCGAGTATCACGTTTTAATTCACATGGCGATTCCGCGACAAATGTAATAGAGTAATAAACAGGGTTAAAGGAGTTAAATTGCGCTTTTTCTCTATTGTGCTTTCGGTGCGAGCAAGAAGTGACAGGGGTGACAGATATCACTATTTATGTCTCTTCTTGAAATGGTCGAAGTAGTTCTACACAAAACTTTGAGATCGCAAATTATTGTTCCAGTTAATTTTCCATTGTCCTGTGCATTTAAAAACTACTCGAGGAAGAATTTGAGGAAGCGAATTTTGAATACATTGCTGACAATCATCAACATCCTCGTGTAAACACATGATACAACTTGCTGGATCTCATCTTTGGCTACAAATTCGAATAGATGATTGGTACATGACAATTAAGAATATACTCATGGCGATGTCGCAGCTGCGATTTATTTCAATCAAGTAGGACTGCACAAACTGACGAACTGTTCTTCAACTGAGCGATCATCGATGTACTTCGAGAACAATCAGACCCTTCATTTGGGCAAACTTTCGAGGAAACTATAGCGAATTTCCTTGCAATAAAGTGCAGCACAGGCAAAACCTTTCAGGTGAACACTAAATTCTTCCATTGATACGCAGTAGTACTAGACCAGACGCGTTAAAATGAAACAGAGTATTCTGCGTTGTAACACGTTACAAACGAAGTTGCTGCCATTTGAGTGAAACTCATTCCATCGGTCCCTCAAGAGACTGATGACATCATTTCAGATTTTGATAATATAGTTGAAAACGCAAAGGATTCTGGGATACTATTGTTCCTCTGGGCGACGACCAAATTGGACACGTGTTCTTCTTGGGGTTACATGACCTCGATGTCGAAGAACACATGAATGGGTGGAAGTCCTTCGTCAACTTCTTCTCCTTCTTCCTCCTCCTCATTGGCTCGCAAGGTTTGAAGGCCAGCGGCAGCACCCCGTTTGGCAGGAGGACCTCCTTGAAGTTGACGTTTGCGTTTGGGTTCTTTTTTCTGCTCTTGGATTTCTTGTGGGGTGAGGGCTCTCTGAATGAAACAACGATGGGTTTGAGCATTGATGTACTTATGGCAGACAGTCCATGTACCCACAACGATGGAGTTTGATGTTTTTGAAACCCATTGTAAATCCGCCTGGTTTGTGGTTCTAGGCGACCCTCGTGGTGTAGCTTGTTGAGAGGGTCTAGCGGGTGACCAAGGCAATGAGGGTGAGGGTTGAGGGCGGCGGGGGCGACGACCTCATCCTCGTCCCGGTCTTCCGCGTGGGGTACTACGACGACCACCATCGGAACCACCAGAACCATCACCACCAGTCCCCATGGCTGCCAATATTCTTTGTCTTAATAGAGTCCTCCGGCTTCTTGGCAAAGGGGAAGGGGTGGGTGTTCTCACTGATAGTGTGGAGGATGGTCTAGTTGAAGGAGTTCTGGAAGCTTGACTGCCCACCCCAGCTGGAGATACTCCACCATAAGCAGAGGGGGATGGAAGAGATTCCAAATAAGCGGTGAGGTCACCACTCGTCAACTGATCAAAAGCTTGGTCAATCGGGGACTGATCCCCCGTGTCCAAATTTTTTGAAGGGTACTGGGCGACACTTGATCGGTCGTGGTAGTGCCTACCCCTGCGGGTGAAACGGTTGCGTAAGCTTGCGGAGGACGTCGGGATGCATTATCATCTGCCATGCTCGATCTTCTAAGGTCCACACCAGTTCACGAAAATACGTTTCGTTGTAACGATCAATGAAATGGTCAATGGATTTTCCTTGTCAGTTTTGAGCCAAATTATATACCTCTTGCATGGCACTGTAATCCATGTCGTCCAAACGCATGCTATGAAAATAATCACCGACAATTTTTTCCCAACAAATCCAAAACAATGGGGGAGGTAATCCCTGCAATCTTCTGCTTGGCTTTGATCTTCTACTTGGCATCCTGTGTCTGGTCGCAACGCTTTTGATAAGTGCACGTCCATCCTTCGTCTTTTAAGAGATGGCTCAACAATTGTTGATCGGACGAAGCCGGGTGTAAATCCAACACCAAATAACCATAAGGACGTGCGATGGCGTGATGAAAGGTTTCCAAACTGTCTTTACAGGTGGTGGGAAACGATTGAAGGAACAGTACATTGTGTACTCCCAATTGATCCCGTGGATTTTAAAATGCCACGATGTAATGAGCATTGCGAAAAATACTTTTGGCTTTTTTCCCCACAGGAAACATGTCTTGGCACAAGTAAATAACCGTGACATTCTGATGATGGGAATGTTTGGTGAATAAATCCAACATGCGTTTATCGTTGCTACCTTCATCCATCAAATCATCCAACACCACGACTCCTTGCCCTTAAGGAAACCATTTTATGAGGGACTGGTGATCGGGAATGCCTTCGTGAAACATCACACCATGATCGTGCATGGGTTGAAATCGGTCCAACTGCACATTGTTCAAAGCTACTTGTTCCATCTTTTTTTCTTGTAATGCTGGTAAATGTCATACAACACAGCTCCGTTTGAGTCGATCTTCAGCAAGTTCTCAAATTCTCCGTACACGAACACGGTTATATTAGTATTGGGAGCTGCTCCAAATTCCAGGCTGAGTTGTAAGTCTCCAGTTTGCTTGGGGTTGAGTCTTTGACTGTCAGCACAACCATTGGCTACATTGTCAAACATGAACAAGGTACAATTTCTACCATTTCCCCAATCTCCTCGTTCCACCATATTGCCTTGCTTTTTGCACCAGGCTCCACTGGCTTAAAGAAAACGGAAGTACCCCAGATTATCTCACGAACCATTGTTGAAATTCAACCTCAGGGTTTCGGAAGGATATTCTTCTCCTCTCACAATCTGTCGAATGGAACGCAGTCCAAATTTCTGGAAGCAGAAGGGATCTCGGGTCACATCTCCATTGAAGGCTAGACTGTCCAATAGGCCCAATCAAACCGTTGGGGATTCTGTTTTGAAACAGGTTGGGTATGTCTAAGCGGGTGAGATTGCCTTGCATGCTGAAGGTTCGGATTTCACTGTGAACCGTCGGGTAGGAAGCCAATTGTTTGCCATGGTGTCTTTGGGCAGACAGGGTCTTGTAGATGGTTTCATTCAAGTGGAGTTGACATAGATGAAAAAGGAGTCTGATGTCCCCTTCCACCAATCTTCCAGCCAGGGCCACTCCATTCAAAAACAGGTTGGGACTATTGAAATGAAATTTCATCTTGATTTCCACGCCTGGTACCAGTACTTTGCCGGTGTGAAACACTTCCAAGTGAGGAGTAAACACCAAACTGTAACGAGCTACCCCCACATAATTGGCGTTTTCTGCTATAGGCTGAGCCAAGGCAGCTTTACGATTTGCACTAAGTGCTACCCAGTGTGCATGTCCAGCACCACCATTATCAGTACTGTCGGTGTCGGTGGCTGTCCATTCCTGTGGGAAATCCACCACATTAAACCAGCCTTGAGGTGCCAACACAGTTTTTCCATCCTCTTGGTTGAAATTCAACAAGTTTTCGACGTAGGCCTTGTAATGATACGTGTGTGATTGTGGGCTGATCAAAGTACCATTCAACTGCAAGTCGATCTGTTTGATGATGGTATGAGCCAAATTGTTGGTAACCCATAGTTTCTCATCAGCTCCCAAGTTAGCATTGGTACTTTTTTGCAATCTGAGTTCCATGGGAAAGTAACTGCATCCCAAATCCACATAATCGTCCAAAGCAGGAATGATGTATTCCATAGGATTAATCCCAGTGGTTGTGGGTTGAATGGTCACCACGCGATAGGCATTGATGCTGATGTCTGTAGGAGGAACCTTGAATACTCTCAATGCCGGGTTAACAGCCCCTTCGGAACAAGCGTGAGCTGGGGCTGCTTCTGTCATGTTTTTTAATGTCGTCTTCTTCCTTGCCTGGAATTCTCACGACACCTCCACGTTGTCACGGTCGTCTTTTCATCATTTTCCAAAAAGGAAACATCCCACCGCGCTGAGGTAAACCTCGATTACTGCAAATACGTCGAGGTCGAGAATGGACTGGAGGCAATGGCATCTCTTTTAAACACCAAAAATGTCACATGCTCTTTTGACTTGTTTGGGAAACAAGGCACTAGCCATGTGCACCGCTTTTTTTACGTTCTTATTGCCCAAGGCTTTCTTAGCTCGTTTGGTGATTTCCTGTTTGATCACTTGTTCGGCTTTTCATTTGACACCACGTGTCAAGCCTGCTTTTAATCCACTCAATGTGTTACTAGGTAGTTTCAGAGGATTTCGGGTCCTTTTAAGTCCCTGGAGACCTCCTCGAAACATATCTGCCAGCACCCCTTTCTCATCTTGGTCATAGTACTTGTCAGGTCGAAATCGCGTCAAACTACCGCCCCGCATGTTTTCTTCTTCTTCACTCGTCACCAATGATCACTTTTTTCTTTTCACGTGACTCTTTTTGTACCCAACAACAACTCACACGATGCTGCAAGTGTTGGATTCCCCGGCATACCGTTTTCTTTTACCACTTCGGATTTCGGCCATGCGTTTCAAATGAGCCTTTTGAGCATTCTTTTTCGCCAATGTTTCCAACCCTTTGGTGATAGACCAAGCGGCTTTGGGAATCCGTGCTACCACTGCTCCTACCCCTTCACCCCTTTGGGGACGCCATCATCCTCTTTTTTGTTTTCTTCTTCTTCTTTTCTGAGGCATGATTGTTTTTTGACTTTTTGTTCTTGTTCTTTTTATGTCTTTTTGAAGTGCAACATGTCACCTTCTCCAAACTTGACCAGGTCTACATTGGTTTCTGCCACTTGCGTTTAAATGTTTTCAATCACCTCATTGCGAAGAGGCATTTATTGTATGTGCAATGGTTCAAAGTAAATGGTCCCTCGTCGTTCGTGTTTGTACTTGACTTCTTGCAACAAATCGGTCTAAAAAAAATGTACCCATCTTTCTTCACTAAATCATACAAATTCACACAGGTATCCGGTAAAGAAATAGCACTCCATCCTACTTGCCATTGACCACTGGGTAAGCGTAAGGGATGAGATAAACGAATCTTGAACCAATTGGCTTGGTTGTTGGGAAATTCTCGTCGGTTGTCCTGACTGGGCAACGTCACATAGAACGACATCCTGTCTTTTTTCGTCTTCACACTACGTCCCTTTTAAAGTGTAGGCTCAGGATGGTGTGACCTTCTCCAAATTGAGCGAAATCCCCATTGACTTCCACCATCTCTGTTTCAATGATTTCCACCAATTCATTTCGCACCAGTAAATATTGAATGTGAATGGGTTCAAAGTGAGTTGTTTCCTGGGTGTGATACTTGATTTCTCTCAAGAGATCCGTCACGCGATTACCCACCATGCTACTGGTTCCCACATTGCAATACACGTGCAAGGGATGAGTGGGTGCAAATTCCGTGGAGGGACGAAGTTGTTGTTCAAATTAGCAAAACGCCAGTTACATGTCATGCTCAACACCAAATGACCCCCATCCACTTTCCAAAACGTAGTTGGTTGTTAGCATCCGGTACATCCGTGGGGGTGGGAATGGTATCCGACCGAAATTCTTGCCATAAGTTGGGTCCCAGTCGAAATGTGCCAGAGGTGGGTTCTTCGACCCATCCCATTTTCAGTGCCAAGGTTTGACCCCACAACACGCGTGCCACTTGTCTTTGATAATCCACATTGGTCGTGTTCAACAACAAATCCCCTCGGGAGGTCCATTCAAAGGAATGGTATAACTTGACCCCATTGTCCTCAGCCCATTTGCTTTTGGGTTTGGGTCGATTGGCTCTTTCTTGACCGTTGCGATGAATCAGGTTTTGAAAAAATGGGATCCGGTGGACAAAGACAAACTGTCTTTCATGTCGAGACCCAAAATCTTCAATTCACGATGTTCATTCCACCACCGATCATTGTCTTGGTCATCTTTCCCATACACTCGTTCGTGCCATCTCACGTGAAGCAGTGGATCTCTTTTGTTGACAAATTGTTCTCCTACCATCGGAATGGTAGGTAAAGACAAGCTGACCGTCCCCACTTGCCATCCTCTGCCCACAAATTGAATGGGTTTAGGCAAACGGTTTCTAAAATGACTGGAACGGTTGTGAGGAAACTCGCGGGTACTGGCATGACTCATCAAAGTCACGTAAAACGACGATGTGGGTGAAAACATCATGTTTTCTTCTTCTTGTTCGTTTTCAATGAAGTCACATCTTGACTAGCAATCCAACTATTGTACTTGTCAGGCCTTTTGTTTCCACTTGACCAACACTCGACTTTTTGATGCTTAAGTAACTTTTCTATACGAAACAAAGCATCGTTGGACATGTGGACTTTTTGTAAATTGGCTTCGTAAAACGTGCCTTTCACCGGGGTGTCATCCCACTCATGAATCTTATAGGTGGGTACAACGCCTTTCACCACGCGATGCACCACAAACACTTCTTTGGCCCAACCGGGCAAATACCCTTTTTTAAAGGTATGATGAATCTTGTTGAGACGTACACGATCCCCCACTTTGAATTTGGGTTGAGGATGTTTTTCTTTCAAGCGTTTTTCATGGAGACGTTTCCACACAGCTTCTTTGTTATCCCATGTCACGTCCTTGGGTGCCATGCCAATACTGCGATGACGTGTAGCATTGTAACCCTGCATCAATTGGCCTAGTCAAAACGTGTTGGCCTCCGTGAAATAACGGTACGGTCATTCTTTTAACATACGGTTAAACCGTTTCACCACGGCAGCTTTGGCATCCCCCTGAGTGGAAAAATGATCAATCCCGTGATCCTTGACCCAGCGTTGAAACGTAGGATTGTAAAATTCTGTCCCTCAATCGGTTTGCAAACAGTTGGGTTTACGACCTTGTTTAAGAATCTTGTCAAAGGCTTTGACCAAGGCCACCCTGGTTTTGGCTTTCAAGGATTGCACCCACGCATACTTGGACAACACGTCCAAAAGCATCAGCAAATAATGGATACCTCGATTATATTTGGCCAAGGGTTGGACTTCCACCAAGGTTTATGCAACGTCAAGGTTTATGCAACGTATACACCAAATCCCGTTCCAACACGCGTTGAGCTCGTTTCATTGGAATCTTATGAGCACGGGCAAAACGTTGCACACCACCTAAACTGCCTTTGGCTCTGGGATCATGGTAACAGGAGAGCCACTGCTCTGAGAGGGATGTTGTCTTTCTTTTTGTCTTTCTAGGTGCCAGACCTTCCAACAGTGATCCCACAGGGTTTGTATGGTAGGTGCACTATGAGGGTGTGCCTTTTGAATGATTCGATACCATCGTAAGGCTAGCGGGTGTTGTTTCAACAACAACAGAAACACTACCCATCTATACACATTGGTTTCCACGTGGGTCTCTTCAAATACCTTCAAGGGATGTGTGTCCTCGGGACATTCGGTAGGAATCTGGACTTTCTCTCCTTCTTGGTGGTCATGTAAAAAAGTGCAAAGTGTTTGATGACAGTTCCATCGCATCACATCCCATAAATATTTCCATGCATAACACACAACAACAGACTCCCTGGTTTTTTTTTTCAAACTTCAAAATTTTGTTCTTACAGCGCTCCTTTTATAGAATTTTCTTACAAGTCAAAAAAAGATTAAAAGAGAGTGCATATTTGAAAGTACCGGCACCCTGGTCGATAATTCTCTTTTCACGGACCTGCTTTTTGTTTTCTAAAAAAGAGTTTTCTTTCCTTTTTTTTACAATCAACTCAAAATAAACCATCACTGGGTAAACCAGTACGGAAATCAGAAGCTACAGTCTCTAGGCCTCTCTGCCAGTCCTGTACACTGTCACTGTACTTGGGTGTTGGTGATGCTGGAGCCACTAGAACCTCTTGATGGTTCTTGAGTTCCTGGATTTCTCGCAGCAACTGCTTTTCATAGTCAGTCAGGGGACGCTCTTGCTGCACATCGTCCTTGCGTCTCACTCTGGGTGATGGAGGTAGTGGTGGACCTGGGATATCATACCCATGCAATGGATATCCATCAGCATCACGGGTAGGTAAAGGGTGTTCTGGTTTTTCTTCTTCCTTTTTGAACAAGCAATCACGGTACTTTTGACCCAAAGGTTTGTCGGCCCACCGAAAGAACTTACACTTTTTCTTGGAACAGGTCAGAAACAACCGTCTGGGGTTGTCTAGGGACTGGCTCTGTTTAAGTGTGGTGGTTTCACGGCAAAAGAACAACAAACAGCTCCACATGTTGTGTACATCTGCATGATGTTGACGATACACCTCCCTCACATAGCGAACAAGCTTTTCTTTAGGACAAAACCGCAAACAAGGATACGTGGGAGATTCGACATATTCCCATCCCTTTTGGGACTTGCGCTCTTCCAAACGAACTTGACGGTAAGGGCAAACCATGTAGTCCTCCAAACTGGAAAAGGCAGGGCTTTGAAAGATGGTAGCCATTCTCACCATTCTTTTAAACCCTTCATTGTCATCCTCGGGTGGAGGAGTTTGATACTTGGGCGTGTTGACCTTTCTTTCAACGTTCATGGCTTTAGCAAAAGCCTCAGGACTGTCAAACTGTTCTGTCAATTTCACCTTGCTGTGAAACATCTCCTCCAATGTGGGTTGAGGAGTAGTTTCTGTGGCTTGGTCCACCATTCCATTCAACTCGTTCATCAGCTTTTTAACAGCTTCCTGGGTTTCTTTCTCATTGGTTTGAGGGTAAGACATTCCCTCTTGTACCACCTCCACCATGTCCTCACGACAATGTGGGTTGTTAGGGTCGGGGATGTAATCGTGGCACTCTTTTTTCATCATTTATACTACTGCAGCAGGATCATTGTCACTAGGCATTTCACCCAAACAGGTCACCTCATTTTTCTTCAACCCAACAGGTTTCATGTTTTGAATCACGAGGGCTTCATTCTCCTCCTTCTCCTTCTTTTTCTTCCCGGCAGGGTTAGTGCTTTTGGCAGGACCAGATTTTCTCTTCCGGCCAGGAATTGGATAATGGGCTGGAGGCATCCCCACATTCCCACGAGGTGGACATCCTGGTTGAACGTGAATTTTTTACAAGCAGCGCATGGCTTTTTATACACTTCAAACCTTTTTCTCATTGCTTCATTTCCCAATCACGTGATGACCATATAAGGTCAGATTTTGGATCAATTCATCACCATATAAGGTCCAAATACCCACAATCAATTGGTTCACTTTCATTTCGCTTTTACCTATTAAAGAAGGTTCATTATTCACTTTTCTTCATTCCACCCTATGGACACCCTATGGACAAGGATTTAAAGCATGAAGACTTTGCCTCAGAAGAAGATTATTTGATTGAGCGTGTCCAACGAGGTTTCGCTGCCGGGTTCACTTTCAAACAGTGTTGTAATCATCAACTCATTGAATTGAGCTTGGCTTTAGTGTTGACCAAAGCAAAGATTCTTGAAATCGTGGGACCCGACACAGGTTACATTTTTCCTGATGAATGCCCCCTAACATGGACATGATTGGAGCCCAAGACACAGAAGAGATGCAACTCAATATTGGAAGTGGTCACATTCTCTACACAGGTGGCGCCAAAGGCACCAATGAATTGGTGGAACAAATGGCCAAACATTTTGGCATGCAAGTGGAAGTTATTGTACCCCCAATCATCCACAAGCCAAATACGTCAGTCCTTCAACGGTCTAAATGTTGATGCTAGCCAATCCTCATCTTCATCAGGCTGCCCAAAAACCATGTAAATGTGTTCCCACTCATTTCTACACGCTTCAATTGCTGCAACACAATTACTAAATTGCTAAAAAGGCTCATGCCATCTTTGCCTTTGGCACATTGGAAAAGGATGCCATGCGAGTCAAAGGGGGAACAGGGTGGACCGTGCAATTGGCTTTGGATGAAGGCAAAGAAGTCTACCTGTTTGACATGCCCAGTCAAACTTGGTACCACTCTGAACATCACTACTATGTCAGCGACGATTCTGCCTGTCTGGTAACTGGTAGCAAGTTTTTATCCTGGGTCTCAAACCCCCTACCCTTCATCAAAGCAGTGCTGTGGTTGGTTCCCGAGTTCTTGACAACAAAACCCGTGAGGAAATCAAAGCCTTTTTCAACCGTACCTTCTGTTTGCCTGAGAACACTGAACAATTGAGAGTTCAACTGGAAAACTTTCATTTGTAAAAAACCCGTCATGAAACCTGTTAGCTTTTGTGAACAGACTCAAGTATATTATTTCATTATGCATGGGGAAGTTCATTGGATTCAAAAGGAACCTCTTACTTCAGAAGAGGAAGTGTTAAAGAGACGTTCCTGTTTTCATAAACTTCGTCGAGAGATGTATTCTACGTTACGTTTGAGTCAAGCTTTGCGGAAAGCTTGTAGTGGCGTGAAAAAACAACAAAAGAACGCTTGCAAGGCGCTAATGCAGCGTGGCAAGATAGGGACACGGACACAGAGTTTGTTGTTGTACAAAACGTCACCAGTGTTTAATTTTCACATTCCTTTATTTACACCGTTGTAATTTTCTCTTGACTTACAATAAAACGTTCAATGTTCAATATGTGTCGTCAACTGATGTCCATACATTCACGCACTCCTCCAGTCTGCACATGGCTCTTGTGAAGCGCTGAATGATGGTCTCCTAATGATGACCGGCGTGAATCTTGGGGAACTTGACGGACAGACCATCGTTCAGTGCTTCAAATTGGTCCCCGGTAATGGGCCAGTGCTCTACAAAGGGCAAATCGTTCATATGACAGTAAATGAAGGGGATCAGCTCCTTGACTAACATTCAGGCCAAGCACTCGTTTCTGGTGACGGTAACGGAGCGAATTCTCTTCGTTGCTCATTGCATTCCCATAGTACCGGGCAAATAAACGTGCACCCTCTTGGTCCAAATACAATTGCCGTCTTCTCCTCAAAAGCAAAACGTCTCTCTCCACTTCATTCTCCGGTCCTGTTCTTTCCAACTCTGTTATCTCTTCTCGTACTCTTCCATTTACTGCCTCCTCACCATTTACATTTATGTAGTCAGTCAGGCTAGACAAGGGATTTTCTTCTTCCATTTTTTCCACAGACACACAAACAAAAGTTAAAACTAGCCAACTCAAAGCTAGGAGTGAAGCTCCGTGGCACATCAAGGGTCTTATACTGAGTGGATCGCTAAGGATGACGGGAAAATCAAGAGGGGGGAGGAAGATACCTCCACCCTTTTTATTTTTTATTTTTTCACGTAACCTGCCTGTCATTGGTTATCCAACCAATGCCACGTGACCCCTTTTTCTCTATATAACCGAGCAACTCTGCCCTTCCCATTTCATTCTTCACTCCAAGCAAGCAAGGAAGAATCTTCATGACAAATCAAGAAAAAGTGGAATGCGTGATTTGTTTGGAACCACTGACAAGTCAAACCATATTGGGATGCTGCCGTCAACCGTGTCATGCGTAATGTGTCAACCAATGGAAAAATGCAGGTCACACCATCCCTTGCCCTCACTGTCAGCAAATCATTCCCATCGTCGTATTGGACCACAGCTACAATGAATCATGGAGAAAAGACGAGATTTTTGCTAGAGAAGTAAAGCAAGTATGGAAAGACAATGACCTTTGGTTCGGTGCACGTTACGATGGTTACAAATGGAAAACAGGATTCTGGGGAGAACTCAAAGACCCGTATGAACCTAACAAAAAAACATTCTGTTTCCTTGGTCACACAAAGAGGGACGTCATTCCATGAATGAAAACCTATTTAAGTGATTCATGAACACCCACATGTTCCTGTTTGGACTTTGAACTTTTCTGTCATGGAACACCACCGACCTGTACATCGCTATTTTGCATTTTTACTCTTTTGTTTTTTTTTGTCAAGAGAAAATGGGACGCCGCCGACCACTCGGGTCCAGGCACACGCTCCCGCTTATAAAAAAACCAAGTTGTCTTGCTTGTTTCATTAAAAATCTGTTTTTCCATTTGACTTGTGGTTGCTATGGTAATTTTTTTCTCATTTGCAGATCCATATCCGATTGACAGCTCCTCATATTTGCGGAAAAAATCATGACGTCATTTCCGGTTTTTCATTTCCGGTTTGGCTCTCCACCAATGAGCAGCCAGAAAAATCCAACATGGCCGACTTTTTCCCTTTCTCCACCAATCAGCAAAAGTTACCTATCTTACCACAGGATACTACTATGTCTTACACAGTTAGTTATGGTGGTGCTGATCTGAGTCTTCCAAAAAGAATGTCGTGATTGTCTAATGGTAATTGTGTTCCTTTTTAAAGAAGAGCCATGTCTAAGTCCATCAAACTTGTTTCACCTTGTTTTCTGTTATTTTTAGTGGATGATTCGTTGGTACCGCGTGATTTTTCCCTTGGTGGAGAGAGGTCTACAATTCTGGCCATTAGTCTTGGGACAGTTTGCATAGATCGCGTCCCTCTAGCGTGATGTGAAAAATACTCTTGCCTCCCCCTTCCACCCCCCCGTACAATAATGAAGTCGGGTGTTGAAAGTGATGACTGTCTGTTCAACAATGTTTGGGGAGGTAGGGAGGGGGACATAAACACGTCATAACAGTTGTGAAAGATTTCTTATTACAGTGGAGGTAACATTTTCATATTTCTCACTGAAATATTACCAAGTGTCCCAAGGTCTAATGGCCTGGATTGTAACTCTTACCCTGTTGATAGCCATGGTTACACAAGGCAACTTAACTTTGGTAAATATAAAGTTTCCGTGGGGAAAGTGACACTTTCCCGTGTAGACGATTTTACCCTGGGAAGGTTTCCCCATTAAAATTTCGTGGTGAACTGACTGAGATCAACACAAAAAACCCTTGGTGGTTTGAAGGGTCGTTCGGTTTCCCTAGGTAAACCTGTCAATGAGAGGCGGAGGTTTGGATGCTGTACGTGCAGTGCGTGATCATCTGCATGACGTAATTTACAAGTGGCGTCCGCGTGAGGAAGATTGAGCAATGTTGTGAGTGTTGAATTTGAATGGAATGCTGAGGCTTGTTGCACGAATTTTTTTGCGTGTATCGAGAATTCTTTACCTCTCTGAAAATGCAACAGACCAAGGATCGCCTCATCTTCTTATTCGATTCATGAAGAAAAACGTGTCTCCATCGTCCATGTTTTCTCCCGCCAAGGTCACCCAGCCAGAAAAGTTTTCCCTTTAAATTCCTTGGGTACATGCAGATTAAATTACCTAGGTAAATGAAAACCCCAGCTACTTTACCAAGTGACAATTTTACTGGGGAAATCATTGGAATGCCTAATAGAATCGCACAGGTCATTGGGTCGAATCCCGTTCTTGCCTGAATTTTTTCAGGTTGTTCTTTTATCAACTGCTGAATTAACTGCAAAGGTCATCATCATTTCTTATTTCATCCGCAGTTCATTTATGTGATTATTTTATATATTCATTATCAATTTGATATAGTTTATATTAACAATTTTCTACAGTTGCTGTAAGTGGGAACATCTCGATATTTGGAGTCGTCGTCAAGACCCAAACGTGTCGCAACTTTTCAAAAGAAATGTTCATTAAAGAGGTATGCACTAGTTTTACTTGCCGTTCTTTAGTCGATTGGTAACTCAGCTTGACGGGGGATTGCACGTCCTAGGGGATTCCGAAAGTCTGAACACTCTTTCGTCTCCTTTTTGCGGCTAAGAGGGCTAGCCTTTCATTATATGTACCTTTAAGGGTCTGTTTATCTTGTAGTCTGTCTGTGCAATAGCTTCATGCGACTTTTTCTAAGGTCGTCTGGTATATCTTCCCGCAACGTTGTCATATTATATGATGCTTTTCACCTTAGGTGATAATCCACATTGCTTAAAGTCACTAACAATATTCTTAAGCCAGTCCCCGCTTGCCTTACCAAGATCTTCATCCTTGAACTGAGTTTCTAAATTTACACCAATAAGCGATATTCCTTCTGAGGGAACAGTCACTCTTTGCAGTCAGCATGTAGCTTTAATTGAGTGGAGAGGAGCGTGCGTAGCAAGCGTAAACGGGGAAGGGGTCGGAGAGCGAGAATGTGGGAGAAAAATGGTGGACTGGGGGCTTGCCTGCTATAAAGACCCCCATTTTTTCATCTCCATCCAACGATTTAGAGGTAATCCAATTAAGGTAACTGTCAATGCAACCACCAATCGGAAACAGGAGTACGCTGTTCTGTATGACTGACTTCACACGGGAATTTACTGAACAATTCAGGCCCCGTCCACGCGTATCCTTTTTCTTTTGAAAACGCAACTTTTTTGCGGATTAGCCTTAAGTCTACACGTATCCGGTGAAAGCGGTGACCGGAAACGCAACTTTTCGAAAGCACTTTCCAGAGTAGAAATTTTAAAAAAACACGTTTTCGTATTTTCATGTGGACGGTGAAAACGGAACATTCTGACTACACTAACACGAGCATTCAAAGTAAAATAGTTTATTAAGGAATATGCAGTCAGTCATCTGATGATTACACGAGCTATAGCTAGTAGTTAATCGTTTGAAATAATACACACAGAGTTCCATGTCACAGTACTATGGTATGAAAAGTTACAATAATGCACGATGCCAGATACGAAAAACCACTAAAAAGCCACTCCTTGTATTTGTGGCCTAAAAAAATGTGGAAACGTATTCCCCATCTTATGCAATGGCTCTAGACCTCGAGGAAGAGGTACTCCTAAAACAGTCCGGCACAGTTATCAAATTTGATAACGCGTCCAAAACAAACCATTAGCCAATCAACCCGCAGCTTGAAGATCATGTGACCTGTTTTGATAGCAATAGTGTTTCTTTAAAATATGGTGGCCAGTTCAAGAAAATACGGCTCGTAAGTTATCATTCGATTCCAGTCGCAGACTTGCTCAGCAAATTGTATAAATGGAAAGATTTCATCCTACCTGCAGACAAATATGTACAATCTTGGTCAATCTGATTAAGTGTTTATCTGTTTCCCGGTTAAGTTGTCAAGTGCGGCGCTGTCATTTGCGCTACACAAGGGATTGTATGAGCATTTCATTCTCTATGTTTGTGAGATTTTGCTTTCGTGTAGTTGTTAAGCATGTTTGGTGCATTACTACTCGCAGTGTACTGGTACACTAGGACAACCTCGATGGTCTTTATCTGAATTTTATTTTATTTGTAACACCTCACTAAGAAGACACCAAAACCTGACGATGGCCATTCAGTAAATACTAGTATCATTTAACATTATTTAAACTGCAAGGCGAAGCGACGTCTGATGGCATATATTCGTATAAATGTCTCTGGAACTGAGAATTTATATCAACTTGTCAATCACGTCGCAAGGTCTGTGAAATCCAAATCAGCTCCTTCATTTTCGAGCTCTGGATACCTGAACATTATGCCCCAATTCTTCTTCTAACGTCTTCTATCACTGAATCTCTCATGCAATGAATCATCCAGACATGGGACAAGTAGACACCGCCACCTTGTTGGATATCATGATGCCACCGAGTTGATTATCTGGCGTATGTTTAGTTTCTGTAGGCTAGCCTGTTATTATTCTTACAAGGACAATAATAATATGATGTAAATTACCCAGGTGAAAATAAATTTAGGACAGCTGATTTTAAAATCGAAAGGGTCCTTATAAAGGCGAAGAAACGTTCTTTAAGTCTTTCTATTCACCGCGTTATATCTGTGTAACATTCACTCCTGATTCACTACAGAGGCATTTCCGGAACAAATATTATCACATTGCTTGCACAGTTTTGATCTCTGCTTTCTTAACACAAAATCGACATAACTTGGAAGTTTTTTACCCTGTGAAGATCCATAACCTTGGCCTTCGGTGCAACTCATTTCCTAAGACCACAGTCAATTAAAAATGGCCGTCAGCAGCGGAACCAGAGCCCAAATCAAAATACCCTATTGCACTTTTTTAATCCTTTGTGCACTCTAATAAATCAGGGTTGAATCAAAAGAAAACAGATCGAAGACAACGATGTTTTTTTTTTCGTGGGCCAGAAAAATCCAAAACTTATCAAAAACTGATGACAAAGGGAATAGACATACCTGAAATCGACTGTCATTTTAAACTGATTCTTCAAATTCTGATGGAATATCTCGGTAAGTAGTCAGCTAACGGCCGCCATCTTCATACAAGCTTGAAGTTCATTGTTCTCTTACGTTTACCACCTGGAGCTCTGGGTAAATAGCACGAACACAACCGAAAAATTGGGGAAACGTGAACCCTCTCCGAAAATTCGTCGAGTTCTAAATTGGCGCCATGTTGTGACGTCACGACGTAATCAAATTTGATAACTGTGCCAGACTGTAAAACATCCTTCCAAAAATAGAACTAGAAAGAAAAAGGGAACGTAGAGTGACAAAATACCTCCCACCAAAAGCTTAAATAGTCCCGAAGGTCACATGACAACACCCGAGCCTCTCAATCATGCTGTCAGAATATTAATTTCTGACTAATTCGTTCCCAGGTCATTCAACCATCAGAAATTACATATTCTGACTACACTAACACGAGCATTCAAAGTGAAATAGTTTATTAAGAAATATGCATTCAGTCATCTGATGATAGCATGCGCTAGAAGACAAAGAAAGGAAAACCGAAATAAATGAATGAAATACTTAAGGCAATAAACTAGGAGAGCAAAACTTAAATACCTCACTTTTTCGAAACCGAAAGCCTTTAAAGTCCGCTGTTCACGGAGAAGCGCATGCGCGAGCGGAACAGCTCAAAAATAAATTGTACGGGTCAACACTAAATTCGAACTGAGCTTATGGTGGAAAAATCCGTTGAAATCGCGCCCTAACTTTGCACATCCGCTCTTCGCTTTCCACTTTTGATAGTCTTTA
>Ga0126336_10000183_pt1 | contig 19977 bp, 13 predicted proteins | sample SidCmetagenome_FD_92530 | JGI IMG/M metagenome (GOLD analysis project Ga0126336, IMG submission 92530) | Coral microbial communities from El Islote,Puerto Morelos, Mexico - Siderastrea C C metagenome | ecosystem: Host-associated > Invertebrates > Cnidaria > Coral | place: El Islote,Puerto... | reverse complement strand
GTTTTTTTTTTCACAACGTACCAAAAAGGAAATTGAAATCGATCACATTTGCCAGGGGTGTACTGAAGAAATTTTACAGATAGGGCCATTCCATTTATTATCCGCACCCCCCCTATTGAGGAGCTGGTTTTTCTTGGGGGGAGGGGGGGGTGTGAGGCAAGGAAATTTCAGAGAGGGGGGTAGGGAGCCAATAACAGAAATGTTCAATGTTCACATATACAAAACTCCCGTGCTCCCTGTTCACGGCATGCGGGGTTATTCTCGGCGAATCTCCAGATTATTTGACATCAACAAAAGTGTCAAAATCATATAAAAACCGTACACCGTCTGTTATTGTGAACGCGGTTTCCCAGAAACGGTGAGTGATCCGTATTTTGTCGCATGGGTCTTTGATGTTGGCGAAACTCCGACAGTTACGAGGGATCACCGAACAAATCAAATTAACTACCTGTACTCTTTTCTGCATACAGGGGTATCTTTCTTGGTTTTCTCGCACGTGGAAGTTCAACAAGGTTAAACGTACGTGACTGTCTCAGTATTATTGCCTTTGAAATCCCGGTAGGAGTGCATAACGTGTGCAAATCTTCTAATAACAAAAACCGGGGGGGGGGGGGAAAAGCCGGGTCTTGGAAAGGATTTGCAGTGCCCCAACAACTTGAACCCCGATAAATCCACGTTGTAGTCAGCGGTGGACGATGATGCAACGGGCAATCTTTTCCCGCGAAATGGAAGCTATGGCAATCACGACTACCATGCCGTGGAATCACGGGTTCAATTCTCTTAACTAAAAATCTAAAAGCAGTGTGTTTATCCGAAAATTTCGTCATCGTCGTGTAGTTTTAAGAACACAAAATTTTGTGATGTCGTGCTATTTTTCAGTGCTGAAATGCAAATGTTTGTTCCACGATTTTCAACTGGCCCACATGGGGATTGTAAATCAGGTAAAACAAAGAACGACCAAGTCAACAAACAACCTCGAAACAATAGAGCAAGAACAATAGCTCCGACCGGCGCGGGAATATTCATGTTATCATTACCATTTTCGTGATGGTTTTATTTCATAAACAAACACCACATTTTCGCTGCTTTTAAAACAAAACTTAGAAAGCCTTCTCTTTCATTACTCCGGATAAAAAAAATATATCGAACTCTCTCACTGGTCCCATGTTGTTATTGTTTTGGCAAGTTCACAAAGAAAGGAACTGCTCATGCGCCTTAGAGACATCCGCTGACTACCGCTCCGATGATTGCTTTGCAAGTTGTGAGAGCATCGATCAGATTTCATATAAGAGAATGTATGGGAAGTTGCTTCCCCCCCCCTGACAAAAACACACTGTAATCCGCGAAGGTATCGCCTAACTGACCATAACCTTCATAGAAAAATGTGTCAGCTTTGACGCTTCACATAAATTTATCCTGCCCCGGGACAAAACGACGACGCTTTTGAAAATTGGTACGGCTTGTCAAAACTTGGTAGGGAAATACACTTGTAGAAGGGAACTGATGAAAGATTATTTTTGCAAAATAAACGAGGTCAACATAAATTCCCTTAAGTGCGACCGGTACCTTTAGCACAGAGAGCAGAGGAGCCAAATTCAACCTTTGTAAATATTAAAATGTTCTATCTATTTCGTATCGCTTGTCATACTTTTTCGATCTTTTTGTTTCCGCGACGGTAAAACTAGCGGGAATCGCGGGAATTATTTTGCGCTTGGCGTAGCCGCAGGCTCAATGACAGTGGGCGCCACAAGATCGTTACACAGTACGAGACAAGCTTGTCTCTTTTTCTTCTCGGCACTTCGTGCCTTGCTCGAAAAGCTTCCCTTTCCGTTCGTCGCTGCAAGTTTTGTTTTTCGACCGCAACCACAGGGCTCAGAGGAGTCCAATTTGTCCGCACTTCAAAATTTTCTACAGTGCATATTGAACTTAGCGATCTTGTAAACGTACGTTACAGAGATGCCAACCTAAAAAAATCGAGATCCGGGAGACCAACCGGGAGACCACCAATTTTGCGTCAACATACCTCGTCTCAACCTCCAAAACGGCGTAAAAAATAGATCTTCACCGAGTCATCCACAAAAACGCGTCAAATATGTTAAAATTTTCTCCCCGTCATGCGATTATCTGCAATTTGCAGCCGATCGTACCCCATGCGACATCCGCAGACAGCAATGTTTCTTGGCGTTATCCGTCGTCGAAAAGCTTCGCTTTCCGAAATAAATCGCCGCCCTTTGGGGTATGAAGATTTACCTTAGGCGACCATTGTCAGAAAACGATATCACAACACATTCTGCAAACAGATATCCCACGACGGCGCTGGATCACGTACGCCTACAAGATCACTTACAATACTTAATGCACAGTTGAAATTTTGAAGTGTGATCAAATTTGACTCCTCATAGCTCTGTGTTGTAACCAACGAACAAAATTTACACGAAGAGCATGGTTTTGCTACTCTACTGTCAGATTCAAGACAACAACTTTATTTAGTATTTTCTTATTACGTGATATTAGGAAGGCGAATTTTAAAAAGATAGAAAAACAGCGATAAACTATTATTCAAATAATTTATTAAAAAATTAAAGAACCATTCTAAGAATAACAGTCATCTTCTGGGCGAGACTATTGATTAAAAGGTGTCAAAAGCGTTAAATCCTCATATTTCGCCCCGCGTGCGAATAACAGTCAGAATTGTCACTGCGTATCGTCCTTAATCTTTTCAAGCAGCTCTCTAAGCTGAGTTTTTTTTACCGAAAGCACTTTGCTCATGGCTTCTTGAGCCTTGCTTAATTCCCGGTAATGGAATTTTTGGCCTTCACGGTGCTCTTCGACTTCTTTCTTGAGTTTTTGAAACTCTGGCCCTCTTTGGTCTGTATTTTGAAGTCGCACACTCAACTCTTGCCGCGTGTCTCTGCTTCTTGTCAGTGTCTGCATTGCCATCTCCAAACGAGTGACATTTCGGATCAAAGTTTCTTGTTTTAATTTGTTTATGGAGGCCAAGAAAGCTTCCATATTAGGATACTTTTCTATAATATCTTCGATGGCGTTTCTTGTATCCGTTTCTTCCTGCAACATTTTAGCAGCCTTATGAAGCCTCCATTCTTCGTGCAATTTTTGATCAATCGCTTCTCCCCGCAACATGGCGTGCTTTGGATCCTCACAGATCTCTTTGGCCTTCTCATTCCACCATGTTCTCCTCTCCTTCTCTGCCCCGGAAGATCGAAGAATGTCTTGCTCGGAATATATGTGCACGCCCTTCCTTACGGCTGCTGTGGCGTATCTCGCTGTTGGCGATGATTTGGCTCCAAAGAAGCTAGTCATGGTTCGCTGAACGGTTCGCTTAGCCGGTGGCTGTTCGCTTCTGTACGATGACGTACTGGGTTGCATATTAGTTAAATCTTCCGTTTTGGCTGCCCCAGATATTGCTGAACCTTCAGCCGCTGGCGGATTCACTGCTTGCGGTGCCGGATTATCGACGTCCAGGCTTTCTGATGTTTCAACTTCGGTAGCCTTTCTCTTAGAGCTGGACGTTTCGCGTATCTTTAAGACATTACCTCTGTGAAGGGCTTCTGTTAAGGGCATCTTTTTCTCCTGAAAACGGCTTATTGGAGGTCCCCAATTGGAGATAAAATGAAACTGTTCGGGAACAAGTTCATCTACTTCCTCCCAAATTTGGTTCCGCACATCAGTTAGCGTTACAGTCATATCGTCGATGAAAATGACCGCTACACTCAACCCACTCTCAAGTTTTATTTCCACTGGCGTCATGTCTTCTGTTATGGATGGTGTTTCGCGAAATGCTCACTCCGGCGCAATCTAGCAAACATGTAATTGTTTATGCCTTCAGCAGTATATATATATATATATATATATATGACAAGAGCCGCATTAGTGCGTAAGAGGGGAGTGGTGCGAGAAATTTTCGCTGCAGGATTTTTTTGTTTCCGCTGTGCGAATTTGTTTTTAGGCACAACCCCTTGCAGGAGTAATGACTCATTACGGAAATTACATTGTCTCATAGAGTAAAATAATTGTACCACAAACAGTGTAAGTATAACTTCTTGAATCCAACTGATAAAAATAAACATGGTTGTTTGTGACTTATGCTCTGGATTATTTCACGGTACCAAGCTATACCAGCCTAACGGGTGGTCTATTACAGCTCAGGAATTTTTGGTAATTTGCATATCGTGAATTTTCGTACAAGCAGACAATCCTCTGTGTTGGAGGCCGCGCGACGTAAGCGTCACGGTACGCTATTTGATCTCATACCTTCACTGTAATTTCTGCTTGAGTCAACTGATTCGAAACTGATCGCGAGAAATACTCCATAAAATACTAAATTTTTCATCTTTTGATCTCAAACGTTGATCTTCTGTAAGCCAGATAAATAAAGTACAATTATCTTTTATCCTTTGTGTAATCTTTTGTTATTTTATGTGGTTAGAGGCCGTTAATTCCTCGCTAGCCGCCACCGCCCCCAACAAAAGAACCCTAGAAACCCATCATTTATTTCGTTTATTCCAAATTTATCATTTTTGCTTGGTATGCTATATTTTTGGTATATATTCTGAACATATTCTGCTATCTTAGAATACAAATAACAACTAACAAAAATATAATTTGCATTGACCAGCAGTCCCTCTGCGGTCGAACATTGGATATCAAAATTTTCCGTGCTAGTCAACTGATTCGAAACTGATCACGAGAAATACTCCATAAAATACTAAAATACTGAGTGATGGATATAACACCGGATGAAATTCTCCTCCAAATTGTTTCTTTTATTCCTTTCAAACAACGAATCATTTTGCGTAATTAACATGGAGATGGAGTCAATTACTCTATGATCACAAAGTGCATAAACTGACTACATTTCGATTCATCCAGAGGATGTCAATGGGTTTGGAAGGACTGGGACAGTGTTGGATATCGTTGAGAAATGTCCAAAACTAAGGACTTTGGACTGCCAGGAAGGCCATTTTTTTAACGTGAAAGAAATATCCTGAAAATATGAAATCGGTGCTTTGTTGAAGATAAACGTTAGATAATTTTAACGTGCGCACATTATTTATAGATGCAGTCTTTCGATGCTTCTTTCGAGTTTAACCCAGATATTTTTTCCTTTCGATAGACCTTTCCATTTTCGGTACTCTGTACCGTTTGTCGTCATATCACAGCTGGTACCCCAAGCTCAACTGTTGCTATCTGGCCGACCGACTTTATGATGTGACCTTTGTTCAGCATGAGTCGTGTGGGTGTTCTCCGTTTATACGGAGAAATGTTTCCCTTTTGAATTTAAAGAGTTTGAAAAGATATCGTCTATTCCTTTCCTTGTCTTTGTGCGACTTGTTTGGTTTTTAAGTCAATTTGAAGCGATTTGCAGCGAGTTTTAGTTTATAATTACGCTTTTGCGCAACGGTTACGTAACACCATGCCACGTACACTGAACAAAGGACATTTTCCGATCGTGGCAAGGCGTGACGGGCTGGAAGAAGCTTTACGGTGGTTTAGTTCGTATGCGAGGTAGGCTACAAGTTCAAAAAGAAAAATGAAGTTGCAGCTTGTTTCAGAGGGAAAATGTTTCGCTTTTTTGGCTGAAGACTCAGGCTTGCACCTTGACATGCACCTTAATGAAGTGAGAGCAAGACTTAATACTGAGGCTGAAGAACTGATGCCTTCATCCTATAAGTTTCTTTTTAGAAACATCCCGCTAAGCGCAAACCAAGTCTCTTTTGACGCTACGTCTCTGCTCGGAAGAATCAAATCCAGGAACGGAGTTATATGTGCTTAACTTTTCTGAAACTGAAACAACGCCTGAGAAACGCCCCAAAACGGTCCCAAACAATACGGGCTTGGATGCTTGGTTAAAGGCGGCAAAATCCTCAAATCCTGAAAAGACCACGGAGAAGGCAGAAAAACTAGAAGAGAACAGAGAGAAGATTAAAAGCCTGAACTCGTCGAAGATAAAAGTAGACATCTTCACAGACGATGAAATTCTTGGTCAGTCCTGCTGGTTGGAGAGGGAGAGACGGACGTACTGGAATATTAAAGCAAACGAATTACGTGTATCCAAGGAAGCTGAGAATTACGGCAAAACAGAATTGATTGGAGTTATTGATACTGCTTGGACTTTAAAGAAGGCCCAACTTCTTCAGCTGAGGGCTTCCCAGCTTCAAGTAATGCACGAAAGACTTAAAACTGTTTATAGTCACGAGTACCAAAGTGTGAAGAAAACAAGCAAAGACGCCCTGGCTGAATCCGAAAAAATTGCCGACAATAATGAAAGAGTTTCGAAGACCCTGTTTTTTATTCAGAACGAAAATCGTCGTCTTTCTAGTTTGCTGATTTCTAAAACTGATAGAGCACAAGCAGAGGAACGCTTACATAAGTATTTGTACGAATTAAAACGCACTAGCGATGCTCTCTTCAAAGCCCTTTGTAATCAAGAAAAGCGGTTAAACAATTTCCAACAGGAGACCATAAAACCGCAGGAGACAGAATGGTTTGATGGCGAGGGCTTGCCAGTGAGCGAGGAATATGATATCACAGTCGAGATGAAACAAGAAAGAGCAATGGATGAATGAACAGCAAATTAGTGATGATAGGGTGGTTTTGAACTAGACAAAAATATTAAAATTTTAGGCTAATTAATCCTCCGCAGTCTCGCAGTTGGCTACTTGATATGCGTATTCTTAAGCGTGCTGTGCGACGCATACATAAGTAAAATACGTGTGTATTTCTCATTCTTAAAACGCGTTGCCCGAAGGATAAATGGAATAATACGTGTATTTCTTGATCTTAAAGCATGTTGCACAAAGGATATTTAGTGTAGTGGGACAAGCCTTTTACAGTCAATCGTGCGCAAGTCAATATTGTTTTAAAGTTTGATGAAATAGTGAACTTAAATTTTAATTGTAGCCATATAAACGTATGAAGTATAAACCGCACCGCTGCCGTAACTTAAGACTAAAAAAGGTGTGAAACTGTTATCGGAAACGTGGTTTTCCATTAAAAGACACCCGTGGTTTTAAGTTGCCTTCATTTCCGAAACGATCAACAAAATTTAAAAGTGATTTGTTCTTCGTGCGTGTTTTCAAGGGGGATCTTGCGGTGTGCCCTTTCATTGCTTCACAAGGTTAGTCGTACATTCACTGTCAGTTACTTTTTTGCTCCCAGTGGATTTCTCTAGCATAATGGCCGATGCAAACATGTTCTTAAATTTCTATGGCTCTGTTTCCACCGGGGCAACTGGAAAAAAAATTTCAATTCAATTGTTGATATGCCAAAGAGAACTACGGCTTAGTAGTTCCTCCTATACTTAACAGATCGTTGAGCAAGAATCAAACTATGCGAGAGAAAAACAAGTGGCGTCTGGCGCAAGATTGCAAAAAATTAATTATCTAACACAAACATGCTTATTTGCATTTCATTGAACTTATTGTCTGCTGTCCTACAAAAAGCTGAATCCTGCAATCCTAGCGCATGTAGCGGTTTTCGCTTGACGATTTTGGGGAGTAGGGAGGGAGTATGTGGGACTGCATGAAGACTCACTTTCTCTTTAAGATAGATGTCGGATGTCCTCTGTTTATAGTTTACACAGTGTCTTTTAGCTTCTTTTGTCCAAGTGGGTATCAACGCCAGTCACGTTCGAATAAAGCACTAAGGTCACAAGCGTGTTTTAGAAGGCCGTTATTTCGACCCCTTATACGAAATTTTTTTAGTTTTTAAACATGAAATATATCCCAGTTTTGGGGTTGGGTGCAAATTATGTGTAGAGACTGCGCAATTGAACAGTTACAACGAAGCGGTGGGAATACAGATAAATCTGGCAAATATCACCACTAGCCATAACTAGCCTGCGTCGCGGAAAAACTCAACCACCGGTATCCTCCCGTGAACTAGGGACTGAACTAGGGTCATACATAAAAGACGACAATGCAGTAACCTAAACATTTGGCCTAGAAGCGTCATCAGACGGCGTTATTTGAAAATAATTTGGGAAGTTACTTTTCTAGCTCCTGTCACCATTACACTTAACAGGAAACAGTTGTGAGCGTTGTGCGCTAAATTATTCGAAATAGCCTGCAGAACAGGCGGTGTATTTTTGTGGGGTTATTGTGAGGTCGCGCTTCGAGCTCGCCCTCGCGTGACCCGCTAAATAAAAACCTAGCACTTCGCCCTTCGACCCGCAAAATAAACCGCCTGTTCTGCAGGCTATATTCGAAAATACTGTGACGGCTTGGCACGAACTGCTAATTTCGCGTGTATCTGTTCTTTCTTTGCTTTTGCATTATGACTTGCGCCGTGCACTGATTGGTTTAAATATGACAGTTGACAAGCTACCCGGTCTGTGGGGTACTTGTGGGCGGCATTCGTGATTTTCAGAGGTGCGTGCAGGCTTTCCTTCGCCACAGCCGTCAGATCTTCGTTTTATGGATTGAAACAATTGCCTGACAGTGTAGCCAGTATAATTCACAGCTGAAAAGTCATCTCCCTGTATAAGTAACTGTATAAACTTGTTAAGAGAAAATTAATTGACTGTTTTTAAAACAATAACAAGGGTAATTAAAAATTGTTTATATTTGTTGCCAATTCTGTTTTTACGCATTCTAGTTTTTACGCTATATCTTAATGTTGTTCAATTTTCCAACATGTTATGCGCATTGTTTTAGCGGTTATCATCGCGTCTTCTATTAGAGGGGTTGTAGCATGTTATCACACTTTCACGAGGTAAATTCCTTTGGGACTGCAGGGCTTTCACACAATTTGTAATAACGCCTCATGAGACTCATTAAGCAATGTCATCCGAGTAGTCCTGATCGTAGAAAGATGGATATTCTTCCGGACGAAATCCTTTTACGAATTTTTACATTTCTTCCTTTTGTAATGCGAATTACTTTGCGTCTCGTATCTTGGAGATGGAGGAAAGTATTATTTGACCATTCGCTTCTCCAGCGAGTCAAGATCAACGGCAGAAACTGCGAAGATCACCAGCTGGAAACCTTGATGTCCGCTGCCAAGCGAGTAGTCGAAGTCGACTTTTTCAATTGCGTCAACTTAACAGGGTCATGCTTGATGAGTACAGAACTTAGCAGATTGCGGCATCTGACGTTAACGGGCACTGCTATCAACAATGGCATCCTAGAAAGAATTCTTGACTCGTGTAAGGACGAGCTGATCGAGCTAAATTTGGCGGGAACCCGCATAAGATTGTCCGAATGTTTGCCTAAAATCGTAGAACTTAAGCAACTGAAATATTTTTCCGCCCCTCCAAGGGAAATAACTGCTTCAGGAACAAGGGCGGTAGTGGAAATTGCTGAGAGATGCCAAACCCTAAGAACACTGGACTGCCAGGAAGGCTATTTCTTTGACGGAGAAGACGTTTCACGGATTGTCCACACCAATCCCAGGCTGACAAGCCTTCTCATCCCGTTCTCCTTCGTCAACGACGATACAGTGATGTCGATTGTTGAAAACCTTTCTAACTTAAGATACCTGTGCATCTGCGAAACGGACGTTACCCAGGATTGTGTACAGAGGATCAAGTCTTCCAAGGCGAATTTGGAACTTTGTTGTGATGCTTGATCACGATTTTGTAAAATATGCGCGTCAGCGAGGCATGCGAGCCAAAAATATAGAAATCCCTGAGCCCAAATTTATAGCTACCCAAAAGGAACATAAGTCAACTGTCGGCTAGCCAGAGTACTATAATTTTTATAGGCTAACCAGACAGCTATTTGTGTGCTAATCAATGTATTATTTAGGTTAACTGAAATGGCTCGCATGACTCGCTGGCTCGCACTTTGTCAATACCCTTACATAAAATTTCATTACATTCAAGTCATATAGCAGTTTGACGACCTAGAGACTTCCCTTAGAGAAGTGATTTGAAGTACCCTTAAGAGGTATTATCCACTAGAAAAACTGAGAGTTCTTGCAAGCTAAGGGGCGACCAGAAAAATCAATGATGTTTATGTTTTGTTTGTAGAAGTAGTAAGCTTTAAATTTTTACGAAGGATTTAAGGATATATAACACTGATTCCGCGGCGTTGTTTTAACTTTATTCTCATTAACTTTTTTAAAGAGTGCGGATTTTGGTAAATTTTGTTGTTATAAAAATTTGGTGGAATTAACATACGTGCGATACAATATTATGTAAAGTAAAACACGCATATTCTTTAGCGAAATAACAAGAATTATAAATGTTCCGATTTCGGGCCTTGCGGTAAATTTCGGTGAATTACAACTGTTGGAGTGTCTTTAAAAATGTCTTTCTTGTTCATCGTTTTCATTATTGTCTAACTTCTCCTATTTGGAGTACTTGTAAGTTTAAAATTTATCTTTCAATAAAGGCCTACATTTTATTGATTTGCGACAAAATCCTCTCTCAGATTGTAAGAATGAAAGCCATAACAAATTCGCAGCATTTATTATGCTTAACCCTTTAATTTTGCGGCTTCCTATCGCGCACAGTGATGCTCGCAAAATTCTACTCCGAAGTTCAAATTTAAAGCCTCATCACAGGTCGGAATTTTTTGCCAAATCGTTTAAGCATGGGAGTGTATTGCAAAGATCACCCAGCCCCCTTTTTTTATAGGAAAAATGTCATCTCACGCCATATGATTAAGCAAGGCAAGTGAACATTATTCCCTGACACAGTTGTTTTTGTTAGAAAGGTATGATGATTAATTATTTCTATCGTAGAAATCTGACTTAAAAAAAGTAGACTTTTTGAGCCCCGGGCTTTTAGAATTCAAAGGCCAATTGTGAAAAGCATTACTTATAGGGTTCGTAGGCAGATCAACTATAACGAATAATGGTCATTTGGGGTACACTGAACAAGCAACAAAAAGCTCCAAAACGCTTTTTTTTTAATCCATTAGTGCCGCAAGTTCGCTACCCCAAAAATCTCAAATGTTAAAAATGTGTGACCACATTAAAGCAAGTCTATTGTAAATTGCAACGGGGGGTGACAGCTCCAACAAAGGCTGTTTGAGCAGAACCACGTGTCCTCCTGTAGCCTGTAGAACAGGCGGATTATTTTTCGGGGGGATTTTGCGAGTTGCGCGAAGCGCGAGGGAAAAATAATCCGTGGATTATTTTTCCCTCGCGCTTCGCGCAACTCGCAAAATCCCCCCGAAAAATAATCCGCCTGTTCTGCAGGCTAGTCCTCCTGAAAATCTGGATTATCGTCCCGAATTTTTGATAGACATTCCCGGCATCGGTTTGCTATCTTTGCTAAAATAGGTGATCTCAGTGAGGATAAACTTAAGCAACAGCCATACGTTTTGAAACTATAACTTGAGCTCAAGTACTTGACAGCTGAGTTGAAAAGGAAGCCAAAACAATTTTCGCACCTCTGTCAATATGCAAATGCCTGTCGTGTGTATTAATTATCTTGAGAACTCTTTTGAATTCTCACTCAGTCCAAATTTCCCTTTTATCTACAGTTGAATAAGGATTACACGAACCCTCAAGGCAAAACGAAGAAGGTTCAAGTTATTGAGGGTTCGAGTTATCTGGATTCGACTGTATCTCAACGCCGCAAATCTCTACCGGTGGTGGGCGGTGGTGGACTGATCAAGTCTTCTATCAGGTCAAGTAGATTGTGTCCGAAAAATCACTATTTTTACGCCATCATTAACCGAGAACACCTTGCGCGCTCACTTCAACCAAAGCCCTGCGAGGCAAGTAAAATGAAATGAGATATTTCGTGGAAATTCTTTAAAAAAATCAGACTACCGGGTATCTAAAGAAGGTTTTTTAAAAACACTTTCCGGCTGCCGGGTGTTTAGACACAATGTTTTTAATCACAAGAATTCGTGCTGGGAAGCACACAGGTCTGGAGTGTTTCATTAATTCTTATCTCTATAACCCGTTTTTCCCTAGTGCTTCAAGAAACGCGTTCCCTGTTTGTTTGCTGTGTATTAAAAGTCATGGTATCCATCAATTCTGCATACGACTTGAAGCGTTTGGCGTCATTGTCGACCAGAGCCAGCTTCCAGGAAGTTGTGATCCTTGCACAACAAATAAAGGCTTTCTATGACCGTCCTATCGACATAGAAAATGTCGGCAAATTTGAAATGTCCGTCGGAATGATCGATAATACCGCCTTAATGGTGTTGCCAAAGGAAGATTGGATGAATGATATCAAGCCTGTCATTACTAGAGGGGATGGAAATTGCTTGTTCAACGCTGCCAGCATCGCCATATGCAAAAGGGAAACTCTTAGCGTAGAGCTAAGACTGCGTACTGCGCTGGAGCTTCTTATCAACGCAGATTTCTACGGTTCACATCCCATTGTCTCCTCGATGCATCTTACCACCATGTCCGGGAAAAAATCGCCCAAGGAGGGTTTATATGAAGCTGTAATCTTCAGCAACAGAGCATCTCGTATCCTTGCCGAGGAAGGTTTTCAAAGAGCATTGCAAGAGGAAATCTATAATACCCTTTACGACGGAAGATATTCAGGAATAATTCAGATCATGGGTTTGTCCTCAGCAACTGGATGCGAAATCAAGTTAGTTTACCCAGACAAAAAGCATTCGCTTTTGCCTTTGCTGAGTGCCTCTTACGGGCCAAGAGTTGGCGATTCGCACCCACCACGCATTACAATTATGATGACAGATATGTCTGGTTGGCCTGATAGATCAAAAGAATTTAAGGTCAATCATTTTGTACCGATGATAAAATTTGAACCATCAAACACTTCTAACGAGTGGATCAAGGTCACACGTAAAAGGCATACGACAGGAACGACAAGAAGTAGCCCAGACATGAAAAAAGCTCGTTCATTTTCACGAAAATCCACAACCAAGGTAACATTACAAGACTTCTTTCCGTCGATAGAGAAGTCGCGTACACAAGCCACGCCTACCAAGTCAGCAAGGAGTCCGCACACACCGATGCACAGCCCTCCAAGTAAGTCACAAACGCCAAAAGACAGACATCCGAGTAAGCCACACGCGCCGAGTAAGCAAGACACGCCCATGGACAGCCACCCAAGTAAGCTACAAAAACCCATGGACATGCAGCCAAACAGTTCTCCCATGTGCACGAATAGTCTTCCAAGTAGTCTTCAAACGCCTAAGGAAAGCTCTTCAGGCATTCCCCAAACACCCATGGAAAGCCGCCCGAGCAGTTCCCATAAACCAAACATCAGTGCTTTGAGTAGTAACCTTCCTAGTGTTTCCAATACCGCAGCCGATTTAGACCTCCCTGAAGTCGGCAACCTTTCGAAGGATTGCAGTTCTGCATTACCTTTACAAAAACCCATGGACATGCAGCCAAACAGTTCTCCCATGTGCACGAATAGTCTTCCAAGTAGTCTTCAAACGCTTAAGGAAAGCTCTTCAGGCATTCCCCAAACACCCATGGAAAGCCGCCCGAGCAGTTCCCATAAGCCAAACATCAGTGCTTCGAGTAGTAACCTTCCTAGTGTTTCCAATACCGCAGCCGATTTAGACCTCCCTGAAGTCGGCAACCTTTCGAAGGATTACAGTTCTGCATTACCTTTATGTGTTGGAAGATCATTTTATAAAAAGCGCGGAGACCTATATCAGAAAAATTCAGCAAGACGCAACGACTTCCAAGCACAGAGAAAGACAAACGAGATGTTAGAGTGTCGGAGGAGTAAAGTTGCTGGTACACTTCAAGAAAATGTCAATTATTTGAAGACGAAAATTCGCTTTTCAAACCCAAAAATTCTCCCATCTCTACTTGGTACTCTTGCAGTGGCTGAACACATCCTGAAGCATGGGCCATTAGTAGCAACTACAGAACTGTGTGTTGTGTACCAAAAGGCCAATGGAACTGTAAGTGAACGTAGGATGATGGCAGCGGAATTATTTGGAATCGTGACAAAACATTTGAATGTTATGCAACTATACATTCAAGGGCAAGCCTTCATGAGTGAAAACACAACTTCCGATTTCCAATCCCTTGTTTCATTTATCAATAATCAAAAGCAAAGTCGAAAACAGTTTAATGATAGCGTTGAGGATATAATTGGCGGTTGTTTTAACGAAGCTTTACAGTACATGGATTCCAAAAGAGACCGTGACAGTAATTGCGTTAATGGAACGACTGACAAGTGTAAACTTTGTCGCCAAAAAACTTCGCAATGTGCAAAACAAAAAGGCAGTCCAAGGATGCCGTGATGCCTTCACAGAAAACTTACGAAGGTTCAGGGACATAAAGGAAACATCTAGAGTCGTGAGAAATGACATGACTAATGAACAGCAACGGACACTAACATTGAGAATAGCCAATAAAAGAAAGTTAAAAGAAATCCTCCATGCATCGAAAGGCCGTGGTCGCACCTTTAAATGTGAAGAGAATCCGATGTTGGTCCCACTTTTGGAGTACGCGTTCTTGGAAGGAGATATTGAGCGAGGAGGAGGAGGACTTCAAAGCCATCCGCGTTTGATTGAAGATACGTTGTATAGGACACCACAAAACAACACAGACATGAAGCGGGCTAGGGAACTTATAATAGCATTGTCAAATCCAGATTTCAAGATCTCACTGAGTTGTTGTTACAACTATACGCAGAATTATAAAAAAAACACAATGCAAGCGAAGCGACACCACGATGGTAAAGGCATAAACGCAAAGATATCTTTACATAATGCTCCTCGCGTTGGAGTACAAAAATTCGTCATAAACACGCACTGGTCGTGTGCAAATGTTAATTTCGTAGTGGACGACTGTGCCGCAAATGTAAACAATTGCGTGGTTGACTCTAAAGATGCGAAGAGTATTGTGCCAGGTGATATAGCTCCCGTTCAAAATCCGATGAAAACGTGGAAACAGCGGTCAGGCATCCTTCCGGATCATGACTGGGAGCAGGGCCGACAAAACGCCGTGACGCCCATGGCTCATCTGTTTCTTGAATCAAAAGCAATTATTGAGACGCCGATGCCGATAGAACAAGTTACCATTCCGCTTCTAGATTCCACAGCTGCAGTGTCAGTCACGCGAACGGGTCAGGCTATTAATCTTATTTATCTGTCCCATTATGAACCAGAAACTGTTTTCCGTTGTTTTAACGAACTCTTTTTTTTGTTGGTGCAACCATCACTAGATCGTTTTTTCCGAAACTCTGAAACCGGTCAATTGAAAGAAAATTTTATTTTTATAGTGGACAATGGTCCGTCTGAACAGCCCTCGAACAGTATGGTCCAGATGTGCCTTGTAAGGCTTTGTAAGTTTCTTAACTTGGACAAAGTTGTTCAAGTCTCCTTTGCGGAGTATAATAGCAAAAGAAACTTTGTGGAACGCGTGCACCCACAGACAAACAAAGCACTCGCCGTGCACGGTGCATTTTCCAGCCACGTTATCCACCCTGGTGTAAAAGGGCCTGGTAAACCAGAACACCAAGAAAATATGGAAAAAATGGCCGAAGATGTAATTGATTGTCTGAAATCAGCAAAGTTTGGAGGGCAGTATATTGAAGTTTACAGAGGTCTGAAAGAGGATAACTGGATTTTCAATGATGAAGCCAATTTAAAGAAGTTTCTTTCGCTGTCAGAATTTAGTAAAGAGGTGTCGGGTATGTCCTATCGAGCAAGGCAGACACCACTAGCGAAGTCGTTGCACGAAGTTTGGGAGATTGAGCAGGACTACAGTGACGAATACTGGTGCGATTATACCATGCTTAAAGGTGAAGGCGAAGATACGTCATCCTGGTGTGACAAATACACCACAGTCATATTTCGTAAGGGAGACGATTGGCGTGGAAGTCCACAGCAACGGATCCATCGACAGCCCCTTCCAGATTTTGTGAGATGGGTCACAAGTAACGGAGAACTGCATTATTTGCCATATGAACTTAGGACCTCTCTGCCAGTGGGAAAGTGGGATTCAGTCGCTGGTTGTTACCTACCAAGTCACTGTTTGGATTTGGCATATGTCCTCCTGGATAAGCCAACTGGAACATTACTGCGATGTTTATCGTTATTAGCTTGGGTGCCGGAAGAAGAAGTTTTGCGTTTCTTTGAGGAAAAAGACAAAGACGTTGAGAAGGCAATGCAGGATGCAGTGAAGCGTGAACAGTGGAAAGAACACAGGCTGTACAGGGAAAAAAAGACACTCTTGTGAGTATGTGCAAAGAGAGAAAGTTAGAACCATCGGGAATGAAGCACGAAATTGTTGCGAGGTTGGCATCTGCATTAAATGAAGAAAAACCAAAAGAGCCTCAACTTTTTGATGGTACAAAGATGTTGCCTAAGTCTACAAAGGACATTGCAAAACTACCAACCAGTTATCTTCAGTCTATAGTGAGACACCATGGTCTTGCCCATGTGGGACCAGAGATGACTTGGTACTGCGTGTAAGCCTTATCGCCAACGACAGGAAGTATTTGTGCTTCAACAGAGAATGTAAGATGTTCCTGGACTTAATTTCCGTCACCAGAGAGCTAATTCTAGAAGAAAGGAAACAGTCGATTTTAGCAGACAGCAGTCCTATTTACAGACACAGGACGCATACCACTCCAACAGTTCAAACCACGATACCACGCGTCAGTTCAAACAGAGCATTCTGTCAAATCACGTGTTGGTCTACCCTCAAATGTAACCATGGAAAATGTGCATGATATCTTCGAGGAACTCATAGAAAGTGTGAGCATCAAGAGGAGAACAGACCCAAAAGCTGAAGAGTGTGCATCTGTAGAAGAGCAAACAACTGAGGACAGCATTGTTGATACAGAAACAATAAATAACAGAGCCGCAAGCATTCTTCAGAAGGGAACCAGGGTAAGTGTAAAAACGTTATACTGAAAAGTTTGTAGCCTGATTTGAAGCGATTCAGTAAATGTAAACCTTTTTAACATTTGGACATACTGTACTTAACTCCTTTCTACCGAAACCTTAACTGAATGATGTTTAAATCATTATCGATCATGACCCAAAAATTATTCTGGTAAGAAATCTTAATCTGAGTTAATCAGAACTTTGTGAATAATAAGTATCTATCAAGCCAGTGAATCGATAAGAGTAATACATTTGTCTTAATTTTTGATTTAAGGTTAAAGTATTTTGGAGCGCAGAAGAAGTAGAGGGTACTGGCTGGCATGAAGGTTGGTACATGGCCGTGGTGAAAGACGTTATTGACCTGCAGGCTGAAACAACTAGAATTGTTTATGTGGTGGAGCCATTGGCATCCTACGAGATTTCTGTCAAAGAAATGTTGGAAGAGGGCACAATCAAGATTGCTAGCGGGGATGAAATTGAACAATTTTATGAAATTGGAGCAAGGATTTCAGTAAAATGGACCAAAGAAGAAATTGGAGATACAAACTGGAGAGCTGGATGGTATGTTGCAGAAGTGCAAGATTCTGATCCAGAACAAGACGAGATAACTGTTCAATTTGTTGCAGAACCAGAGTCCTTGTATACCTACGAAGTAACACCTTGTGTAGCAGAAGGTAAACTTCGAATGGCAAAACCGGTGTTTTAAGTTAGACTCGATCAGCTACAAATATTACCGAAAGGCCAATTGCTTAATTTTAAACAAATATAGCCTGGGACTAGAGAAGGTGCACATCACGAAGGGGACCGTCGAAGGTGAACAATCTGGTGTATATTACAAAGTTGTCAACTGTACAAAATACTACAATCAGGGCCGTGAAAGGGGGGTGCGATGGGTGCGTCCGCACTCACCCACAGACCACAAAGGTCTGCCTAATCGTGGAGTGACGGTTAAAAAGACTCTCCGAATGCAGGAAATGGGGACTTAACTTGATTTTTCAAAATTTCCTGGGGGATCCTGCCTATGGCCCTGTGCAATTAAATGGACATGCCCCACTTTCCTGAAGCCACTAGTATCTCTCGTTCCAGGCTATTTCTATTATTTAAAATATACATCCTCCCCCAATTTCCATACAACTTGTGCGGAGAAATACAGTAAAATGTACAGCAAATTAAGGCAATTGCATTTGAATTGATGCTTAATTCTATAAAGGGTCATCAAAAAGGGGAAGAATTGTAAATTAAAAAAGGCAAATCACCTGAACGTTTAATTTTAAATTCAGTAACATTCGAACTGGACATGAATTATAGGAAAAGTTAACAAAGGCTTTAGAAGAAGCCAAATTTGACCAATATGATCAGATGTTTCGACTTAATATCGATTGACTTTAATTTGGCTCATTGAGCATTTAAACATGGAAAGTCTTCGAGCTGATTGGTCAAAAATGATATCACACATGTGGATATCATTTTTATCCATACATGTGTGATACCATTTTTATCGATTTGCTACTGAGGCATGTTTTAAGGCTTAATTTGTGTGAACTGATTGAGCAGTTATTAGACACGTGGCCTTGATCATGAATGATACCTCACACAAGTGAAAATGAATTTGAGGCAGGTTGACAAATAAGGTACAAAGTAGGTTATAATACCTCAGGGCTGTGACAATCATGTTTTTAAAAATGGGAGCATTACCCCGTACCCAAAGCCTTAATTTTTTTTTGGGGGGGGGGAGGAGGGGGGATTCCAACCTGGTGTCATGTTTGCATTTTGGTTTTTAAAATTTAGTGAACTAAATCAAGCACCTCAGGGGGTGGTATTCTTTTGGAATATAATATGTATAGCATGCATGCATGTTGATTGACTTGATTGGTATTAATCAAGATAGACATAAGTACTGATTAGATGTAAAGCAGCTACAGTCGTAATTTTAATCAGCGCCATTCAATAGTGGCAACAATAGAGTCAAAACAGAGGCAGTTAAAGTTTATGTAGCAATATCATTTAAAATCTTTTTATAAATAAATTTAGAAAACCACACATATATCCATGTAGACAAGATGTATAAATATGGACAATTAACAGTGTTAATTATATATAATTACGAAACAAAGACAAGTGGCAGATTTTTATGAAAACATGTGCACTATTATATTTTAATTTATCCATCATAAGCAATCAATCTTGATAGAGAAGGATGAACTGAAACAGTGTTATTCAAGAAACTCAAGTATTGTAAGTTTATTATTGTAAGTTTATGTTGAACAATCTGAAATCTTTTTCAAATATTTGGAAATATGTTATAGACAATTAAGTGTAATATATTTGTTGAATTAATACGATTAATTATATATCAAATTTATGGCTCTCACATATCAAGTAATCATTTCTATTATGTGCACTTGCTATATATGTACATGCTGACCCAACGCAATCTTAATAAATGTGACCAGTAGACTGACAATCAGTGTTGACCCTGTGTGGTAATGACTTTTTCGCAGATGAAGGGAAAATTCGAATGCCACTAAATTGCATGCATTTGGTAATTCAACTTAAAAGTAATCACCTGAAATGGATCCCATGGCATATAGCCCCAAATGGCATTATAGTGAGGCGTAATGTTTTTGGATTTCAGTCGGGGACCACTTCCAAAAGGGTCATTTATTCCTCTTAGAGGGGGGAGGAACAGAATAGGGTGGAGGGAGAAATGGTGCAAAAAAGTAGGGAGGATGGAGAAATTGGCTAAATAGTGTAGGGAGGAGGGAAAAATTGGCTCATAAGGGGGGAGATTTAACCCCCTGTCCCTCCCCCCTCCTTTTATTGTAATTTCCTAAAGGGTCTTCAGAAAAGTGGATTTTCCGGAGGGGGGTAGGGTGTTGCTTCCAAAATTCCAAGGGGGGTGTGTCTCGAAAGTCATTTCCAAGGGGGGTCCCACGCTAACTCCTCAATAGGGGGGGTGCGGATAAAAAATGGAATGGCCCATAGTATAACCCCGAATAGTACATCGCCTTGTTAAGGGGACGATTCCTGAACTGTATTACTGGCAAGGAAAAAAGGCATCTAAATAGCGAAAGACACATTGCTTGAACACAGATTACTTATGTTAAAATATACGAAACTCTGGTCACGTTTTCTCACCGTAGGTTACGGCGGTATCATACGCAGATACGCCCCCAAATTTACACGAGATGAGATGAATTGCTTTCGAATAAATTTTTCG